>Ga0307426_1001363_pt1 | contig 16226 bp, 14 predicted proteins | sample SalMarWE160340MG_FD_202165 | JGI IMG/M metagenome (GOLD analysis project Ga0307426, IMG submission 202165) | Salt marsh sediment microbial communities from the Plum Island Ecosystem LTER, Massachusetts, United States - WE1603-40 | ecosystem: Environmental > Aquatic > Marine > Intertidal zone >... | reverse complement strand
TCGCGGAAGTCGACCAGATGGGGAGAAGTGAATATACCGGTTTTGTATCCCGCCTGCCGCAGGATGGTTTCGATATAAACGGCCGTGGAGCCTTTACCATTGGTACCGGCAATGTGAATTGACGGGTAATTATTGTGCGGATTGCCTATCCTTTCAAGGAATTTGGAAATATTATCCAGACCCAGTTTGATGCCAAAGTGCTCGCGGTCGAGGATAAATTTTAAAGCTGTTTTGTAATTGCCCTTTAATTCCGGCATAATTTACGAGAGAAAATATTTAAGAAGTCCGGCGATCGTATTCCGAAGCTGACTTCGTTCGACGATTTTATCCAGGAAACCTTTTTCAAGAAAAAACTCGGAAGATTGGAAACCCTCGGGAAGGTCCTGTCCGATTGTCTGCTGTATGACGCGCGGCCCGGCAAAACCGAGAAGCGCCTTCGGTTCGGCGATTATGACATCACCGAGGGAAGCATAACTGGCCATAACGCCGGCCGTGGTCGGATTGGTCAGAACCGATATGAAGGGGATTTTCTTTTCGTTCTGAACCGCCAGGAGGGCTGATGTTTTGGCCATTTGCATCAGTGATAAAATCCCCTCCTGCATCCGGGCACCGCCGGAGCAGGAGACTATTACCAGCGGAATATTCCGGTCAATGGAACGCTCGATAGCGCGGGCGATTTTTTCGCCGACGACCGAACCCATCGAACCACCAATGAAACTGAAGTCCATAATGGCAAAAGAGACTTCAATGGCGTCGATGCTTCCGATTCCGGTGATGACGGCATCTTTAAGACCCGATTTTTCCTGAGCCGCTTTGATTCTTTCCGGATATTTCTGGGAATCCTTGAACCTGAGGGGATCATCGGATTTCAGGTTAACATCGTATTCTTCCAGTTTGCCGTCGTCGAGGATAATATTTATATATCTGCGGCTGGGAATTCTGAAATGAAAACGGCAACTGATACATACCCAGAAGTTGGCGTCGAGCTGTTTATTATAAAAAATCTCGCCGCATTCCGGGCACTTTGACCACAATCCGTCGGGGATTTCTTTTTTCTCGACGCCGGTCAACCCGGATTTGTCTTTTCTGAACCAGGCCATTTCAGTCTGTCTCTTTAAGTTTTTTCATCATCACCAGCACGTCTTCTTTGGGCAATCGATAATAATCCGGTTTTGTATACAGCTCCCTAAAGCCGAATTTTTTATATAGACTAATGGCGGCCGCATTGCTCGGCCGCACGTCCAAAAAAATATATTCGCAATTCGCTTCTTTTACGATTTTTAAGATATTATTTAATAAGCTTTTGGCAATAGATTTTCTCCGGAATTCGGGTGCGACGGCAATGTTGGCCAGACGGCCTTCGCCATAGCCAATGGTATAGACGGCATAGGCGACGATGCGCCCGTCGATTTCCCCGACAAGACCGTTAATCTCTTCGCTCTCAATGACTTCGCGGAAAGCTGAGGATGGCCAGGGATCGGGGAAAATTTGATGTTCAAGCACATTGATATCGATTAAATCACCTTTGCTCATAGGTCGGATTTTAAGATTTTCTGGCTTCTCAATATCCATATTGTTTATTTTCGGGCGATAGCGGGGAATGTCTGAATGTATAAAGGTTCAAGGTGGGAGATATCGTCGCCTCCCGATGTATCAAGCCGTTTTTTGCCGGCAGTTATCAGATCGTCGATTTTCGGCGGGAATTCGCTACGGCCGATTATTTTGAATCCTGACAGGTTCAGTTTCTGTAAATCAAAATCGATCGCCATGATGTTCCCTTTTTCACGCAATGTTTTGATATCGGCCATTTTAAGGACTTTAATATTGCCATTATCGAATTGAGGCGAGTCGATGACGGCGTAATAATATTCATCTCGCCGGGATGGAATCAACACAGCCGTTTTACCAAATTGTTTAAACAGCTTATCGGCAATACTTGAGAAGGTCGAGATACCAACCAGAGGAAGTTTTAAAGAAATGGCAAGCGCTTTAGCCGAAGCCAAACCGACCCGCAATCCGGTAAATGAACCGGGTCCGGTGGAGGCAACAATACCGGTCAGATGCGATTTTTCGACATTGTTTTTCTTCAGGACTTTATCAATCAGACCAAAAATAAATTCGGCGTGGCGGAATCGGTCTTTGTTCTCGACCGAATCGACCTCCCCAGAAGGAAGCGACAGGCCGACACGGAGCACGGAAGTGGCACTGTCGATGGCAAGTATGTACGGCTTTCTGTTCATACTTTAATATAGACAAAATATATGAGTTACTCTTCAATAAATTTAAGAGAGATTTTTCTTTGAGTACTGCCGGTAATTTCCATAAAAATCTCGATTCTTTTTTGAGGCAGGAGATTATGTGCCTTTTCGCCCCATTCAACGAGAAAAATACCGTCGCGGAGAAGATAGTCATCCCATCCGATTTCGTATAGTTCGGAATCGTCTTTCATCCGATATAAATCGAGATGATAAAGCGGATTTGGTCCGGGATACTCATTAACCAGCGTGAACGAGGGCGATTTGATATCGTCTTCTTTTACGCGCATCCCGAGGGCGATTCCTTTAATGAATGTGGTTTTGCCGGCGCCGAGACAGCCGGTAAAAACGACAACATCGCCGTTATGCAAAATGCTCGCCAGTTCCCGTCCGGCGGAGATTGTCTGTTGCGGATTGTCGGTCGCGAAGACCTGATTTTCTCTGCCGGTAATCATTATTTAGGTGACATTACGGCGATGGGAACGACCATCTCTTCCAGCGAAATACCGCCGTGCTGGAAGGAATTGTTGTATTGTCTTATATACTCATTGTAATTATTGGGATAGACAAAAAAGTAATCTTCTTTGGCGATCAGGTAGGTGGTCGCCAGTCCGAACTCAGGTAAACGATATTGACTCGGATTTTTTATGAGCCAGGCGTCCTTGGGATCGCAATTGAGATTATCGCCGTATTTATAGCGGAGGTTGGTGGAAGTATCGCGTCGGCCATGAGCCATGGTTCCCCGCGAACAAAGGACGGAACCGTGATCGGAAGTTACCACGACGGTAAAATCGCGCTTTGCAAACGACTTCAATATTTCAAAGAGCGGCGAGTGTGTGAACCAGCTTTTCATTAAGGAGCGGAAAGCGGCTTCGCTGCCGGCGATTTCCTTGAGGATAACATTGTTGGAACGGCCGTGAGCCAGAATATCCAGAAAATTAAAGACAAATGTAACCATGTTAGATTGGTAATAATCACCGATTCGTTTGGCGAGGGCAATGCCCTCGGTATTATCATATATTTTTTCATAGCGTAATCCGCCGCTCGCTATCTTGACGGCGCTGGCTTTGAGAAACTCAGAAAGCAAAATATCTTCTTTTCGATTGAGAGAACCTTCGCTGCCCTCTTTGTAAATATCGGGGTGTGCCCGGGCGATGTCGGCCGGAAATTTGCCGGCAAAAAGAGCATTACGGGCAAAGGGGGTGGCGCTGGGCAGGATTGAAAAATAAGTGTCACGCGTAATATTATAAAATTCAGCGACAAACGGTTCGACCGCCATCCATTGATCGAGCCGCATACAGTCGACGACGAGAAGGAGCACTTTTGCGCCGCCTTTTAGGAGCGGGATGACATACTTCCCGAGGAGTCCGGGGGAGATGGTCGGACCGCTTTCCGATGAAAGCCAGTTCAAATAATTTTTTTCGAGATATTTTAGATATTCATTGTTCCATGCTTTGCGTGTTCCGTTATGTGTCTCCAGAAGACCGGGATCGGGATTCTCGTCGAGTTCCAAATCCCAGCGGGATAAAATAAGCGCCGCTTCCATCCAGTCTTCCGGTTCCATAGCGCCGTACAGCCTTTGATTAAAGCGATTGGTTTCGGTGATGTATCGCTTCATCTGGCTTTCGGAAACTATTTTTTTCGTATCAAGAATTCTTTTGGCAACCATAAGAACCTGGGAGGGATTGACCGGTTTGGTGAGATAATCGGCTATTTTCTGGCCGATGGCTTCCTCCATCAGCGATTCTTCTTCGGATTTGGTTACCATCACGACCGGCAGGTGCGGTTTGATTTCCTTAATTTCCTCAAGAGTTGTCAGGCCGTCCTTGCCCGGCATCATCTCATCAAGAAGAACCAGATCAAAGCCGTCATCACGAACCTTCAGCAGAGCGTCTTCGCCGGATATCGCTTCCTCGACGTCAAAACCTTTCTGCTTCAGAAACAGAATATGCGGTTTTAAAGAATCGATTTCGTCGTCGACCCATAAAATCTTCTTCTTTATCATGGCCATTATTTCCCTCTTGATCTGTTCGTTCTTATCTTTGTATTACGCACCATTCCGCGAAGCTCTCTTGTTATTTTTCGCCTTTATCGGTAAAGCGATTCGGAATACCGTCTGACCCGGATTCGATTTCACCAGCGATATTCTTCCCCGATGGTATTCCTCGATTATTCTTTTGGCCAGCGTTAAACCCAGACCCCAGCCCCGTTTTTTGGTCGTAAATCCGGGGCGAAATATCTTTCGCGCGATTCCCTTCGGAATGCCGCTGCCGTTATCCTCGATATCAATAACCACGAATTTTCCATCACGCGAGATATTGGCATTAAGGATTATCCTGCCTGATCGGGGGTCGACAGCCTGCAAGGCGTTTTTAATCAGGTTTTCGATTACCCAGGTGAAAAGTTCGCCATTAATATTCACAGTCGGGATATTCGATTTCTTGTACAGGATTTCGCACCCCTTGCCGTTAAAAGGAAGCCTTCGCTGAAAATATGCGGCCGTCTCGTCTAATAAAGAATCAATATCAACTTCTTTCCACTCCGGTTGGGAGCCAATCTGCCCGAATCTGTTAGCCACGCGCTGCAGCCGATGCACATCGACCTTCATCTGGTTGAATATTTCGACCTTGTTCTTGATGAGGTTCTGCGGATCGGGCTTATTTTCGGGGCCGATTTCCAACCAGCCCATCAGTGATGAAATCGGTGTTCCCAATTGATGAGCAGTTTCTTTGGCCATTCCCACCCATATATGCCTTTCCTCAGAACGTCTAATATTCTGAAAACCGATAAATCCGACCAGAATAAACGCACCGACCAAACCCAATTCAATAAACGGCATCCATTGGAGCTGCCTTATCACGGCCGAGTCGCCATAATAGAAATAGGAAATGGTGCGCCCGCCGAACATCATCGGTATTTCGCCTTTGTCTTCCTTCATTTTTTGAGCAATCTTTTTCACCCGGCGTAACGCCTCCTCGGAAGGATCATTATCGACGATACCGCTCAGATTTCGCCAGAACACCGGTTTGCCGTCCGGATCGGCAATAATAACCGGGAAATTGGCCTTCTTGATAACCTCCTCAAAGATAACCTGAATTTCTCCGCCGGTCGTATTTTCACTGGCGGCCATCTGCCAGAGTTTAACATAAGACGTGACGGTTCGCTCGGCATCTTCTTTCAGCTGGCCGATGACATCAAGTGTGTACCAGATAAAGACAATAGAAATAATGACAATTCCCGCGAGGAGGAATAGCTTGAATATTGTCGTGGCGCCGATTGAAAGCTTGATATTATTTTGCTTGCTCAATTTTAGTTATCTCGGTCAGTCCGCCCATATATGGTCTTAAAACCTCGGGGATAACGATTGTTCCATATTCGGTCTGATTATTTTCCAGAAGAACCGCAGTCAGACGAGGCAGAGCGACGCCGGACCCGTTCAACGTATGGACAAAATGAAGCTTGTTATGGCTGTCCCGGAAACGGGTGTTCATGCGCCGCGCCTGGAAGTCACCAAAATTCGAGACCGAGGAAACCTCGAGAAATTTTTTGACTCCGGCCGCCCAGATTTCGATATCGTAGCATTTGGCGGCGGCAAACGAGAGATCGCCAGTCGCCAGAAGCCGGACCCGATACGGGATTTTTAGGGCCTGTATAATTTTCTCGGCCTGTGAAAGGAGCTTTTCGTGCTCTTCGTTAGATTTGTCCGGATGCGTCAGCATGACCATCTCGACTTTCTCAAACTGGTGCACGCGCAATGTTCCGCGGGTATCCTTGCCGGCGGCGCCCGCTTCACGCCTGAAACAGGGTGTATAACCTGTGTAATACAAAGGCAGCTGCTCTTCAGAGAGGATGGCATCCTGATGCAGATTTGAAAGAGGCACCTCGCCGGTCGGAATCAGGTACATATTTTCGTCCTTAAGCTGATACATCTCTTCCGCCAGCTTGGGAAGTTGTCCAGTGCCGGTCATCGATTTGTCATTGGCGACGAAGGGCGACCAGATCTCGACAAAACCATCGGCGGTATGCCTATCCAGCATAAATGAAATAAGCGCCCGTTGCAGCTTCGCCGCCGCACCTTTATATACAATAAATCCGGAGCCGGTCATCCGGGCGCCGGCGGGAAGATCAAGCAGGTTTAGCTTTTCGCCGATTTCCCAGTGAGGGAGAATCTCATAGTCAGGTTGGGTGATTTTACCCCATTCTTTAATGGTGATATTACTATCCTCATCGGGACCAACAGGGACCGCTTTATCAGGTATATTGGGCACCCGCAGCAGATGATAATCGAGCGCCTCCATTATCGAGCGCAGGTCGCCGTCAAGAGCGGCGATATCCTCGCCGACTTTTTTCATTTCGGCAATACTTTCGGAGGCGTCTTCCTTGTTTTTCTTTTTTATGGCGATTTGCTCGGAGACCTTGTTGCGCAGCGCCTTGAGTTTTTCGACTTCGCCGATGACCCCGCGGCGTTTCTGGTCGAGTTCCAGGATTTTGTCGACATCGGCCGACTCGTTTTTATCGATGATGGCTTTTTTGACAATGTCCGGGTTTTCTCTTATATATTTCAGGTCCAGCATGTAATCTTTACCTCATTTATACTTAAAATCGGCTCTTTTGGCGGATGTTTGATTCAGATAAAATATACTTTTGGCAGAACCACTTCATTCCCCGATAAATCGAGGAATTCGGGTTTTGCCCTACATGGCGGATATTTGATTTCATAACCAGAAATGATAGTTTTTTTAATGGTGGGTGTCAAGGGGGGAGGGGTCTGAAATGAGCGCAGCGCACAATCCGAGTCGCCCGATTAGACGGGCGATGAAATGATTCTGCCAATTTTTATATTGATAAGCTAATAATATTGGCAGAACCACATCGTCCCGTCACTAAAGCGCCAGGACTCGAGTTCTGCCCTACGAATCTATTGATTTGTAGCTCCTCCCCGGGCGCGGCAAGCGGCGCCCCTACGGATTAAATAAAAATAAACCATAATATGCCTTGCTTTTTGTCCGAAGTTTATTATAATGGTTGTCCTGAAAATTGGAGAATGAAGATATGGCAAAAGTATGTGAAATATGCGGCAAGAAACCGGTTTTCGGGCATTCGATATCTCATGCGCATAATGTCAGCAACCGGAAATTCAATCCGAACCTTCAGACGGTGCGGGCGAATATCAACGGCACGGTGAAAAAAATCAGTGTCTGTACGTCATGTCTGAAGGCGGGCAAAGTACAAAAAGCGACCAAGTACAAAAAGCCCCGCCCGCAACCGGAGGCGGCGACGCCACAAACACAGCCGCCGGCAGCGCCGGTGGAATAGTCTTATAAGATTATTGTTGCAAATCGAAACCGCCCCGAGGGGCGGTTTTTTTTGTGGTTGACAAAATAGAAGTTTAAATTATCTTGGATATATAAGTCATTGATTATTTCAAGGAGGGTGGAGATAATGTTTTTCAAGCGAAGAAAATCTGCTGGGTTGCAAAAATATCCGGCTGTGATATTTTCGGCAGTCCTGTTTCTAATATTTTATTTCCCCTCGTTTTCAACTGATTATAATTTTTCGGAAATTTCGGAGATAGAATTTTCGACTGATGAATACGTTCATCATCAGATCGTTGATTTTAACAATGATGGCTATGATGAATTGGTCATTATGTATAAGTATGCATATTATATATATTCTTTAAAAGATGATTCGATACTATTCTCGGATACAACCGGATTTTATGATTAATTCTGCGGCTTTACGATTACCGATTATAACTCGGATTCGTTTCCTGATATACTGCTGCTTAAAATGTCGCCCGAATTTTTTATTTATCTTTATTTGCAGGATGGATTGTTTTATGAAGAATCTCAACTTTTGGGGTCGGTGTATGATTTTTATCCTTATTGGGAGGATATTCCTGTAATTAAAAGTCGTATTTACTATGGCGATGTGAACGATGATGGTGAAAATGAGATATTCATTTCCGGAATCAAAGATGATCTTTTTGGTAGTGGAATGTGGATGTTTGAATATTCGGGTTGTCTTGCCCTATTCTCCACGCCAATATTGGATAATATCTGGAAGATGGACGTGGCCGCCGAAAATAGGTTATTTTTGGATTTGAATGATAATAATCAGGTTGAAGTTGTCTCTTGGGGATTGTACGAGTTCATTTGGTACCATGCAGATATGGTGTTTACAATGAAAAAATATAAGGAATTCGGAATATTTAACAGTAATGGTGATACGTTATTACATTTTAGCCGCCCGGATTTTCTTTATGCAATTGGCGGGGAGATAAATCCGCTTACTCCCGGTGATGATATAATTATTTATAAAGATGGTGGCTCGTTTGATACGACCATATTCGTGCCAAGCGGTAATTATGCCTTTTATTGTTTCGGGATTCCCAATGATTCATTGGAGTTACTCTGGGGAATCGATGCAGATAGCGTTAATCATTATCTGTTTACGTTGCCGTCGTTACCGGGAACGTTTTGTGCTTCCACGGCGAGTAGTCAATATACGATTATTTCGGGCGAGGACGGTCAGACTGCCGGGACGGTTAATGATCTTCGGCGGTTGTCGATAACCGAAGAGGGTCACTTTTTGGCGCTTCCAGATTCAGTGATTCAGGTTGTCCAGATTGACGGGGATAAAGTCTATTTATATCAGCAGGCTTCCCCAACTGACATTTCAGAACCGGGGGCCGATATTATTCCGAATGAGTATTGCCTTGGGCAAAATCATCCCAATCCGTTTAATCCGACGACATCTATAGAATATACATTGCCAGTGCGCAGTCATGTTATTGTTTCGGTTTATAATCTTCTCGGGCAGAAGATAAGTACAATTGTGGATGAGATTAAACCATTGGGGACGCATAGGGCTATTTGGGATGGGAAAGATTCTGATGGCAATGAAGTGGCATCGGGGATTTATTTTTATCAGATTCAAGCGGATGGTTTTGTCGAGTCGAAGAAGATGCTGCTGTTGAAATAGATATTCTATAAGGTTGTAGACGAGGGGGTACGTCAACGACAAATGAATCTATTTCCCCGCTCCCGTCAGGAGCGTCCCGATATATCGGGATCTTCGACACGGCTCGCTGACCTACTCCCCCCCTTCGTTGGCGCACGAGGAGGTACGCCAATGATGAATCGATCTGGCGGCAGGTCACATTCCCGATGAATCGGGAGGAAGACCTCAACTTTTTGATACTCTGCCACTCATTAATTCGGCGGGCCGCACATGTCCGCATGTGTCGCATAATCCCGCGGATGGGGACAACTGGCGGGGCCAACAGGATCGAAATTTGAAGCGGGATTTCGTACCACGGCTCTTGACAAATGCAGAATCCGGGTTATATTTACGTACACGAATCATCAAGCGAACCGGAGGGTGCATGAAACATATTTATCGAATTCCGGTTTTAGTAATATTATTATTTTGCGCAAGTATCAAAGCTCAGGACATCGAATATCTGAGCAGTTGTTTGTGGTCGGGGATAAATGATATTTATGTCGAGGGCGATTATGCCTACTGCGCTTTTATTAATGGTCTGGCCGTAATCGATATTTCCGATCCCGATAATCAGACAATGGTTGACTTCCGGTATCTGAATGACGAAGCCAAGGCTGTTTATAAACTCGATAATTATGTTTATGTCGCCGACAACTCAAATGGGATTGTCATTTTCGATGTCACCGATCCATCTGATATAGATTCTATCGGCGATTATAACACATCCGGGTATGCCCAGGATATTTGTGTTCGGGATACCATTGCCTATGTTGCCGACGGCTGGGCCGGCGTCGGTATTTTTTCCGTTGTCGATACAATCAATCCGGTGTATATCGCCGGATATAGTTATTCCGGATTCGCTCAAACCGTGACCGTCGATGATTCACTGCTCTATATCACCGATTATAACGAAGGGATACATATTGTCGATGTCTCCGACCCGGCGGGTCCGGATTCGGTCGGCGCTTATAGTAATCTGGTTCGTGTCTCAGGTATCGCCGTTGTTGATACATTATTATATGCGGCCGATTATACCGAAGGATTAAAAGTCATTAATATATCCGATCCGTCGAGTCCTGTTTTGATCGGCAGTTATGATACGGAGGGAACCGCTTATGATTTAGCTTTTATGGATTCGCTGGCGTACATTTCCGATTACAATCATGGTTTGAAAATTATCAATTGTTCCGATCCGGCCAATCCTGATTCGATCGGATATTTATCGATGACCGGTTTTGCCTGCAATATTTTTCTACGGGATACAATCGTTTATATCGGTGATGACAGGGGTACAATGCAAGTCGTAAGCATAAATGATCCGGTCAATCCATTTTTGTCGGGCTGCTACGAGGCACCGACAGACCTGAACGCGGTTTATGTCGTTGACACGTTAGCTTATGCCGTTGACGGCGTGTACGGTCTATATATTATCGACGTCAGCGATCCGCTTCATCCGAACATTATCGGCGGTTATCAAACATCGGGGCATTCGCAGGATATAATTGTAATCGATACCTTGGCCTTTATCGCCGATCATTTTGCCGGATTACAGATAATTAATGTTTCCGAGCCGACCAATCCGGACTCGATCGGAAATTATAATACCGGTGCCTATGCGACGGCGGTTTTTATAAAGGATACACTGGCGTATATCGCCGATGATATCGCCGGATTGGTTATAGTCGATATATCCGATCCGACCAATCCAATTTTCGTCGGCGTTTATAACACTTCGGGGAGCGCCGGTGATGTGGCGGTGGTCGATTCGTTGGCGTACGTTGCCGACGGCAGCGACGGGCTAAAAATAATAAATATTTCGGATCCGACAATGCCTGATTCGATCGGTTTTTATGATACCCCCGGTTTCGCTTCGGATTTGGTGATTCGCGACTCTCTGGCTTATGTCGTCGATTCCTGGGGCGGTATCCAGATTTTTAATATAACGGACCCGGCCAATCCGGATTCAATCGGCAATTACCCGTCACCAAACCAGGCTTATGATATATTTTTACGCGACACGGTGGCATATATCGCCGAGGGTTACGGCGGTCTGGAAATAGTAAGTATCTCCGACCCGACCAATCCGTCGCTGATTACCGGTATGGATACTCCGGGAGTGTCTTTCGGATTGTACGTTCGCGATAGTGTTGTTTACCTGGCTGACGGCAGGTCGTTTACGCTCCTGAAAGCCGACTTTGGCGGTTCGGTTGATGTGGATGAATATGTCGATGTTTATGATATGCCGCGGGAAGGTATAATTTCCAAAAATTATCCCAATCCTTTTAACATGATTACTACGATCGAATATACGATTCCGGCCCGCAGCCGGGTGACAATTTACATTTACAATTCTCTCGGACAGAAGGTAAATACGCTTGCGAATGAGTTGAAATCATCGGGAACACATACAGCCGTCTGGGACGGCCGTGACGCCAATGGATATGGAGTGGCCTCGGGCATTTATTTCTACCGGATTCAGGCCGGGGATCTGACGGAGTCGAAGAAGATGTTGTTGCTGAAATAGATGTATGGAATGGGGATAGACGAGGAAGTCTGCCGCCCACATTATTTCCCGGCCGAAGCGGACATCTACAGGATGAAGTGCCGCCTGTTCTTACGATCCCACAGCAAGCTGCGGGGCACCTCTACTTAAGTGGATTATTTGCAGGGATAGCAGATGAGGAAGTCTGCCGCCCGCTTATATCTCTGAATTTATTCCGACAGCCCATAAACCTGGTGGGGGGCAAGGTAGTCGGGGAATTTATCTAATAAATTTTTTCGCGCCAAAAAACATAGATGACATTCATCGACATATTTGTCTTCATGCTCAACGTTATATTCCTTCACCAGACGAGCCGGACCGCCGTCGATAAGATATTTACAGATCGGATGTTTTTTCGCGTCATAATTTCTTACCATCTCCGAAAGCGGTGTTTTAAAACATTTACCCATGCACAGACCCTGACAGATATGCACCCACCCGAACGGATCGATATGTACTCTTTGCGGTTTGACTAATTCCTCATGAGGGCACTCGGTGAATTCCTGCCACGATCGTTTTGGCAGATCTTTGGTCAGTTTTTCGACGGCGCGACCTTTGAACAGAACGTTACCCCCGATCACCGGGGCCCCTTTGTCCTGTGTATTTTTTCCCTCCGAAATAACTTCAGGCATTTCGATACAATATTTATCGACCGGGATATTCAGCTTTTTCGCCGCCTGAAAAGCGGTCTCGGCCGATGTATTTTTCTCATCCCCGTAGTGGAAAACATCCTCGCTTAAGGCGTGCGATGCGATCCCCATCTCAGCTAATGGTTTCAACCATAGTTCGGCGTCTTCGATTGAAGTTCCCCAATAACCGTTGGAAACAATTCCAACCTTAAAACCTTTTTCTGTTGCTATCCTGACGCTTTCAAGCATGATCGGATAATATAGATACGGCTCGCCGCCTTCGAAGTATATCCATTCGATCGAGCCGAGTTTTTCCGCTTCATCGAGAATTTGTTTGATATTTTTTAATGTAAATGTCCCCTCGGCGTTCGGACCGCAGTACAGGAAACAATGATCACATTCATAATTGCAGTTATATGTCAGCAGAAAATGTATTCCATTAAGCATTTAGCCTCCGTCGCAAATGTTTCAATAAATTCAAGATATTATATTTTTTCACCATATAAAACCAGATGCCTCGTCATGCCTTTGATAGATGGTTCCTTACTAAGTCTTAAAACAAATGCGATCGTTTGTTCAAAAAGCTTATTGTCCCATTCGTGTGATTTTAAGATTTTATCGGGAATCGATAAATAATCAGTCCATCCACAGACGGCGTAAATGTCAATTACCCGGATACCTTCAGAATTGAAAATATTCCGAGCCTCGCCAACGCTTAATGTTACGTATGGTTCATCGCCTTCCATCACTATACCTTCATTTGACTCGGCCAGAATAAGACATTTATCCGGTTTTTCATAAAAATCATTAATGACGTGGGCCCACTTATTCGCCAAAAACAATGAAATAATTCCACCTTTTTTCGTTACTCTAATTAATTCGTTTTTGGATTCAAAGGCGCCGTCCCAGCAAAGTACAAGGTCGAATCTTTCATCGGGATAGGGAAGACGATTGATATTACACTCTAAAAATTCGACTCTATGGAGGACGTCATTCTTTTGCATTTTCTCTCGGGCGACTTTTAGCATCTCGGGCGATAGGTCACACAGTGTCACCTGATAACCAAGTTTTGCCAGACGCAGAGTTATTCGGCCGGTTCCCCCAGCGGCATCCAGGATGTACGCTCTTTTATTTTGAGGTAGATACGGTTTTAGCAATTCCCAATCGACTTTATCATCGACCGCGCCACTAAAGGCCTTGTAGTAATTATCATAATCTGCTGCGTTCCACATAATATTTTTAATTACTAATAATTATGGGTGCCGATGACAGTTTCTTTACCGAAGTTTTCTTTGATTAATCCCGATAGTTTTTCCAGATCGAGCGGGCACTCGCCGCCCTTTTTCGCCTTGAGAATACAGGTTCCGAAATGAATAGTATCAAATTCACGATTTATAGAACTGCCGATCTCATTCATAAGTTGGATTTTCGGAAGCATCAATCCGGGACAGTCGCCGCAGTTGCCGAGGGCGACGAGCTCGATGTTGTCATTGTAGCGCGCGAATTCACCGTCCTTTTGGCTGATAGCTTTCAAGCATTTCTCGCAGGCGACACATAATTGATCCTGGATTCTTTTACATCCAATAATCGCGATCTTGGCCATGTGTGACTCCTCCGTGAACAATATTACTATGAATTTTTGAAGATAAAATATGGTGTAATTGAAATGTAATCAAATAGTATTTAAAAACATTCGCTGTGCAAAAATCGAACAGCCCCCATTTTGCCTTACCGAAGTCGAATCAGACTATCAATGGCATCGGCTTTGCGATAATACTTAATCGAACATGAAAAAATTATAGGATTTTTAATTGGAAGTTATTATCTTAAGGCCTCTTATGGCCACTATGAAAGGAAAATATAATGAGTAAGAAGCTATTAAATTTCACAGTTACAGCATTGATTTGCATATTTGCCGTGTCGACGGCGTCGGCGCAGGCGTATAACGGTCACGTTTTTATTGAAAATAAAGTGGTTCAGCCGGGCGCATCGTTTATGATTCATGTTTATCTTTCCGGCAACGATCAGTCGATTACGTCGCTGCGGATTCCCATTAGGTTTGATGACACTTATTTGACCTGCACATATGTAGATTTCGGCGGTTCGATCAAGAATAATGATATGGATGGTTATTACTCTATAAACGGCGGTGAGGTCGAAATCAGTTATATTCCGCCGGTGGTTAATCCGATGGCGACTTTTACGACCGATTCCGGCCTGGCGGCGACGCTTTATTTTACGGCTGATGCCGACGCGCCGGATGGAATCATAGTAATCGATTCGGCCTATGAGGCTACGCAATTTGACCAGTTCGGAACGACCTTTCATTTGTGGCATCGCGTCGAGGCGGCCGATGATACCGGCGGTCCGGCGCTGGTACCGTCTTTCGCGGCCGGAAGCGTCGAGGTTCGTTCATCGACCGATGTCGGCGATGAATTGCCGGATATGGTTCCCCGGACATTCGAATTGGTCCAAAATTATCCCAATCCTTTTAATCCGACCACGACCATCTCATTCACTTTACCGAAGAAAGCGAATGTCAGGCTTGATGTATTCAATATTCTGGGTCAGACCGTCTCGACCCTGATCAGCGGGCAATTACCGGCCGGGGAACATGAAGCGGTCTGGGATGCCGGCGATTCGCCGACCGGAGTGTATTTTTACCGCCTGACGGCCGAGAAGGAATCAATCACGAGAAAGATGCTGCTTTTGAAATAAAAAAAACCGTCATTTCTGCCGATTAATAATGAGGATAGCCCTGATTAAGGGGCATCCTCGTTTTTATTGAATATGCAGCAAACGGCAAAAACAGAACAGATTAAAAAGATTAAAGATTACGAGATAATCTCGAAAATCGGCCAGGGCGGAATTGCCGAAATTTTCAAGGCCCGCCAGGTTTCCCTGAACCGCCCGGTGGCAATAAAAGTCCTGTTCCCCCAGCTTATGGATGACAGCGATATCGTCCGGCGCTTTGAGGCCGAATCGACCACGATCGGACGCCTGAATCATCCCAATATCGTGCATGTCATCGACAAGGGCAAGGCAGGCGATAGGTATTTCTTTGTCATGGAGTATGTCGACGGGACTTCTTTTAAAGATATTATCTACTCTAATAAATATACTCCGCGGCAGAAACTGGAAATAATTGTCATGGTTCTAAAGGGTCTGGATTATGCGCATAAAAACGGTGTAATCCACCGGGATATAAAGCCGGCAAATATTCTGGTGGACAGGCAGGGGAATGCTCTTGTGGCCGATTTCGGAATCGCGCATCTGGTGAATAAAACCGATCCCGAAATAACGAGCTCGGATTTGGTCATGGGGACGCTGGCATATATGTCGCCCGAGCAGAAAACCTCATCGGTCAATGTCGACGCCCGCTCCGATATTTATTCGATCGGTGTTATGATTTATGAGATTCTGACCGGGAACCGTCCCTCGGGTCATTTTAAGATGCCGTCGGAAATGGAACCGAAACTTCCAAAAAGATTCGATGATATTATCGGCAAATGTCTGGCGACCGATCCGGATGATCGTTACCAGAAGGCGGTCGAACTGAAAGATGATATTTTGAATATCATCTCCCGTCGCGGCGACAATAAGCAGGTCAAGAAGAACGGTTATCAGGGGGTCGAGTCGTTTATAGGTAAGAGCCAGTTTCTGGATACGCTGAAAGAAACGCGGTACAGCACGACGATGCTGATGGAAAACAAAGAGACTCATGATCTTTTTGTCATAAAGAAAAATGGTCGGAGTGCGACCGGGATAAAAGAAGCGAAACTGCTGACGAAT
>Ga0307426_1001359_pt1 | contig 16264 bp, 18 predicted proteins | sample SalMarWE160340MG_FD_202165 | JGI IMG/M metagenome (GOLD analysis project Ga0307426, IMG submission 202165) | Salt marsh sediment microbial communities from the Plum Island Ecosystem LTER, Massachusetts, United States - WE1603-40 | ecosystem: Environmental > Aquatic > Marine > Intertidal zone >... | reverse complement strand
AAGCCAAACAAGGGTTACAAAACTTTAAACTCGATTTTATTCTTTTTCAATAAATCAGCTATATAGGAAGTAGGAACTACGATTGTTAATCCTGAGCTATAGAAGTATTGCTTTCCGTTGGCAACGACATTATGACCATTTTGGTCTCTTACTGGTGCTGGCTTACTTGCAACACATAAACCAATAATCGTTGAGTTCTCAATATCATAAACAGGAGCCCCGCTGTCTCCTGGGTTAACTTCTATGTCGGCAAGATAAACATCAGCAATATCGGGGATTGTGAAGTTGGATGGTGCTCCCGAAACCTGAACTTCTTTTATATCGGTTCCCCAACACGTAGCCAATCCACCTGAATTAGTGACTAGAACCATTTCTTTTAGGGGATAACCCGAAATCGCAATGAGTGCCCCGTCTCTGGGTCGGTTCAAATTCAATATCGGCACATCATAAAGCAAAGGCAGTTCTTTATCATTAATAACAAAACCAGAATGAATCTCCCCACTGAAAGGATTCTTCCTCAATTTGAGCAAAACTATGTCATGGCGGACGTCCTCATCAACAACGTCAAAGTCAACGAATACAAAATTACCCCGAATGTTTTCTGTGTTAGGCAAGGCTAACCCTACCAGAACACGTTTATTGTTAGCTTGAATTTCATCAACCATTTTGGAACCGCCTTCAATTACGTGTCTAGCAGTTACGACATACCCTTCTGAATTAATGAAGAAACCAGTCCCTAGAACATGGTCGAAAAAAGGTTTTTGGATTTTTGCTTGAAATTCGGGTGAAAGCCCTGACGCTAAAAAAGAAATTTGAACTACGCTTGGTTTCACTTTTTCTATTGCGCGCGCTAAAATTCATACGAGAGACGGTTTTGGGTTAAGTAGGCAGTTAATGAACCCGTTAAGAGACTGGAACTTTCTCAGGAATCTCATTCACTTCCGCAGAACCCATGCAGTCACTAACAGGCTTAAACGCTTTTAAGAATCACAGCATCCGTCCTCAGCAACAAGGGTGGATTAAATTTTAATACAGTTAAGTTGCAACTTAGGTGTTCATGGTAATTTTGATATAAGATTTATGCCTTAGTTTTTACTTCTTTAGATTTTTGCTTATGGGGTGTTGCTCAAGTCGTAAATAAATAAACATTTCTAACAATACGTTAGCGCGTGCCAACTATAGCCAATAGATGCAATCTTTTTGAAGTTTTAGCGAAGGTATTTTATTCAGATAGGATATCGTTAGAATCTGGTTCCTATGCAGCGTCCTAAATGGCTAAGTGGTTGGGGAAAGGGAAAAAACCTCTTTGAAGGGTCGCTTATAATAGACACTCCAGACATTAAAGTTGTCGAAGCGCACTTGGATAATAGACTTGTTTTGGTTGCTGTAGGGACTTCACAACCCCGGGTAACAGCAGAATCTGCGGTAAGAAAAGTCGAAAGAATTGCAGCAGAATCCAGATTCGACATGGAATGGAAAATATTCTATGATTCAACCGCTCTAACCGATTTCATACCTTTTAACAAGGCAAAGGATTTCATGGCTGGGGCGGTTGCAGTGTCATCTGGAAGCGGTTCTGTCTACAATATTAATACAGTATACATCGCAAGCAACGGCAGATCTTCCAAAGGTAATTCACCACTTCTCTTAGATTATGAAGTGGCAAAGAAGATAGAAAGAGCGAGAAAGAAAAAATAGATTGAACCTAGCGCCCACGCTTCGACTTCGCAAGAGCGAGTAGTACTGAAAGTACTATGAAAACGACAGTGATTAAAAGATCAAAGTCAATGTCAAATGAGTCAATCGAAATTGGCTCAGACGACTCAGGTTGAGCTTCAGGAACGAATTGCAAATCACCTATGGGGTATGCGGTCCATCCGCCGTCTTCAAAGTCTGGCGGAGTCCACCCTAGCGGGTTGGATTCACCTGTGGCTTCGACCCATATCCAACCTGCTTCTCTGTCATCACGCGGAACGTCCCAGTATTTGTCTGCGTTTGAGAACTCTGGAAGCCAAATCACTAGGGCAACGTGTTCGGTTGCATCGACGATGGCAACGTCGAAACCTGCACCCAAGTAGATTGTTCCGCAGAGAAAGGCCATGTCCTCACAGTCGCCGATCGCTGTGACGCCGGTGACTTCGTTGAAAGCGTTTGCCATTTCATCGGCATTCCATGCCCACTCAGGTTGGGAATAGCCTTTCACGACGACGTTGTCTTCGTCGTAGCCGTATTCTGTCCACCTTTGAACATACTTCAATATAGCAACTGCTCTTTCGGTCTTGCTTGGGTAATTTTCTTGAAAACTTACACCTAATTCGTATGCCGCGCCCTTGTACTGACCAAGCGTTTCAGCGGCAAGGTTAGGCAGAAAACCGTGAGTCCCTGCGTAGTAGGTTCTGTATATTCCCCAGTCGTCGTACCAAGAGTACGGATCCTTTCCTTCTTGAGTGAACTCTGAAGACTCAATGGCACTAGCAGTCTGGCATCCTGCAAGGAGTGGAAGGCAGATAAGTGAGAAAAGGAGGATGTGTCGCATGCAAGACATTTGTTGTCCTCAGCTAGGCTATAGGGAGGGTTAAGCTTGCTAACACTATGAGTCCCAAGAATACTTCATAGCAGAAAAGGAAGACGCCGATAGCTAAAGGTTGCTTGTTGACGTCGTCCAAGTCCACGCCGAAGGGTTCCAGTTTGGCAAAAATGAAGTAGAATAACGCGCCGAAGAATAGACTTACGAAGAAGCTTATGATTACTACGAGGAGTCTCTGTAGGTTGAAGTAGGCACCTATTGTCACTGATTGCGAAAGGAAGAACGGGTTAACCATCGAACCGTAGACGACCAAGCCGGCATAAATGAAAAAGCCGCCCACAAAGAGGGCAGTCGCGAGAGAGTTCCCCTTTATGCTTTCGAACTCTTTAATCTTGGTCGTTATCAGTGTGATGCTTCTAATACCGATATACCCAATCAGTAGACATATCAGGCTTGAAATGAAAGCACGGATAAACCACAAGCCTAAAGATAGAAGGAATTCTGAACTTGCCATACCTATTTCCTCATTGGAGAATACTCTGCTGTAGTAAATATAACTCTTTTACCCGTGTAGTTCGAAGTGTTTTGCAGTACTTGAAAAACTAGGGTGCCAGAAGTGTACCCTTCAATAGAAGGTTGAATCCTATCCCTACCACAGTGTATGCATTTCTGAGGTTGGGTTATATTTTAATCCAACCAACCAACCCTACTTACTGGAAAAGTATCTCCTTTTAGATCATCCGAGTATGTAATTAGCCATTTCTTAGAAATCGGATAACGTTGCGCGGGGGATAAAGGAGTGAATAATTAACCTCTCTAATTTTAGAAAGCGCTTTCACCATTTTCTTGCTTATTCGTATAAATTCTATCCAATTTTGATTTTGTTTCCAAGGCAAATATTCAAGTGGAGGTTCTAATTTTTTGTCAACGGGTCTTTTATCTGGCGTCATATGCCTGATTACCCTTTCATTATCAAAATACATGAAAATACTGACGCTATTCTTCTTTTTTGAATAGAACTCCCAAGTTATCGCAACCAATGGTCCACCCAAATCAAAAGGTCGAACTGAAAGATATTTGATGAGCCTCTTAAAACCTTGTATTCACAATTATTAGAACAATTCTAAAACATTACTTTTATATTCTGTCTGCCATACTCACATAAACAGAATTAGCCAATTTTAACATATTAAGCAACTTTAATGTTAGAGGGATTTTTCGTATTCCATTTACTCTAATTTTACCTGTTGAAAGAGCAAACAAAAGGTTTGCTTTACAAAAGATTATTTTGACAAACAATTTAGGAGATATAATGATTCGAATTACATTCTTTTCAGAAGCAAAATCATTTTCATTTACTCGAACATTGTCAGGCGTTATTTTTATGTTAATAATCTCATCGCCGATATGAAAAATTATTGCTTTTCCACTAAATGATTTTTGTAACTCATTTTTACAAAAAACTGAACGAAATAGAGAGACAAAAGAGACTGCTTTTGCGATCATTGTTCCTGTTCCTGTTTGAATTCTAGTCCATTCTTTGAGGATGGAACATTTTGGTAATGATGGAGAAGGAACGACTATTAATCTATCTACATCGTTGTCTATACAGTATTGCTCTGCTGTTTGAACAAGAGCAATCATAGATAAAGAATCCTTAGCCTGAAACTCGATAACGGTTCCTAGCTTGGTATATTCATTTGATATAGAGAGGATAGCAAAACCCGTGATTTCATTATTTGTTATCGCAACAAAGATACTGTTTTCATTTACATCGGGATGCTGCATCATATACTTTAAGAAATCTTGATTCCGAAGGAAATGGACACTTCCAGTTAATGTGTGATCATATAATCTAAGGATACCAGGTAAATGTTCAGGACGATAGTGTTGTATGACTACATTAGAGTGCTCCAATTACTTGTACTCCTTTTTTGATTGCGCTCAAGAGTGTTTTAAAAGAACTAAACTTGATTTTTAATCTCTTAAATAAAAACAACGGGAGTACGGTACTAACTATTTGTATTTTACTCATATTTCGAAAACTATCTATTTTAGTTTGGCTTTTTTTGTCTAAAAAAACTTGAACATATTTTTTGTTTTCTGAATGATCAGTTCGAGGTTCACTAACTAGATTAGTGACGTTAATGGTGGATTGTTCAAAACAAAACTGCAAGTCAAAGCCGAGGTTAATTACAATTTTTCTTGGTTCTTGGTTCTTGCGTAATAGGTCAATCAAACCTAATTGGAATATCTTGTCAGGTCTTACTATTTTCATATAGACAGCAGATTGTCTTATTTCAACAAATCCAAATTTAGTATCACTTTTATACGCGTCAGAACCTTTTTGTGTCCAACCAAAAGCTAAGCTAACTCCATTTGATTTTGCTAGTTGCAATCTTTGGTTAAGTAATCTGGAATGAAGGCCTATTCTTCTGTAATTGGGATGCACAGCACCAGCACCAAATATAACTGCTGAGAGTTTACAGTTCTGTGAAATCACTAACTCTCGAGAATGCATACCCCCATGACCTACAATTTTGCCATTATGCTCGGCAATAAGGATATTAGTAGAATCAAATGATGGAAAGTAGGGATAGAGATATCGCCACATTCTAAGATCTCCCCATTTTTCATAACAAAAATTAAGAAAACGTACTATTCCAGTTTCATCACCACCCTTGTAATTTCTGAAAATTATTTCTTTTAACTTTCGCTTCATTTATAACCCAACAATTGTATCAATCACTAATGAGGAAAATCTTTCTCTCAACGGTCTATTTCTTAAAAGACAACTACGTGTCTGGTAAGAATTTAGAACATTATATATTTTATTAATTCTTTCCTTTTTTAGGTCATCAAATTTTGTTATCTCTAAGTTGTGGGCAAAATCGTTTCTAATTTGGTTTGTAACTTTAGCACCGTCAAAAAACTTTTGGGGACAAAACCTCAGCTCTTTAGCCACATCTATTTTCAAGGAAAAAGTAAAATCATTTTTCTTTGCTAGTTCAGATTTTTTGTATTTAGGCATAATCTCTGCAAGATAGTTGTCAATTATGTTTTCAACTAAAAGGTTAGCTACTAAGGCATATAACCTATCATCGTTCAGCAAAGCAAGACGTTTTAAGTAGCTTTGGTGTTCATCAATTATCTTAGAAAATTCTAGCTTTGTTATAATTTCATAAATTGGCTTGTAAAAAACGGCTTCTCCTTTTTCGCAATCGAAATCAAGAGGTTCAGGGTGTATATTGACCATTTATTTTCCCTCTTACTAATGTGTTTTTTCTATATTTATTTTGGTTGTGTGACAAAGTGAGTGACTGACAGAGAGGGTGACAGACTGACAGACATTATTCACGCACGCGAGCGGGGGCGGGGGTACGCACACGCATACGCAAGAGAGAGAAAAAGATTAAAACTTAATCCCAAACCCAAACATACTCATGTAGCGCGCGCTTCGGATCAACAGTCAAGTGCTCGCGCTCAGGGTTAGATAATCAGTTTAATTGGAAACCCGTTTTGACTATTTTCGATGTAAGCTCCACGCGCAAGTTCAGTCGGTTGAAGAAATCATAGAGCGAGCAGTGGGATAACAAGAACATTTCCTCCACTTTTTTGGAGTCTAGCGCGCCATAAACCTCAAGAAATTTTTACTCTGGCTCGGCTACCTATTTGTCAATTTCTTCGATTGTTTTCTGGAGGAGACGCAGTTGCACTTGACCAGTAAACACTGTAAACAGTACCGTTTACAACCCACTTGAACCTCTCCCGAAACGCCATAATTTTCTTCCCAAAATGTTAAATCCTGTCGTCAACCCCTATTCAATTGAGGATTATTATGCCTGAGATGGTTTTTGAAAGCATTGCTGACTGGAAAAGCGAAACTGAATGCGATTTGATTATCAAGGGGAAAAGAATTGTTACCGTTAGCCCTCCGCTGGAGTTTGGTGGAAAAGAAGGCTTCTGTGTTCCCGAGGAAGTTTTCGCGGCTTTTTTGGCTTCCTGTATGAACACGCTGTTCGCGTCGATTGCGAAAAACTCCAAGTTGGGCCTTAAGAATCTTAAGACGAAGGTGGCTGTCAAGATGGATGCGGAAGGATTGAGCAGACTAATCTTCACAAGCGTGCACTTCGACTTGAATGTGAGGTTGGAAAATGATGACGAGCGTTCGAGAAAAAAAGCTGAACGAGTTTACCAAATGGCGCAGAAAATCTGCCCGCTAAGGCAGTCATGGGGAGAAGGCGTTCCATTAACATTCGTACTTAACTTCCAATGAAAACGTTGACCAGTCGCAATCGCCCACTTGACGTGTGCGCGACAGAAAGTTGGCTTAGTAAAGGAGTCATTAATTCATTACGCGCGCGCGCCGTGCTATTCACATAGTTTAAAAACATGAATTTTTGGCGTATAACTGCTAAATGTTTATATCGAATGCGCATATCGCAGCAAGCGACGGTGAAAGCGGATGTTGTCTCAGATGGGACTTGAAAAATTCGAGTTTCTCAGAGAAAAGGCTCTAAAAATGGGTGCTGTGGACGCAAAGACTATCACTACGGACAAAGTCGTTGTGGAGGACAGAGTTGTGCTTAAATGCAAGATCGGCTGCGTCAACTATGGGAAGACGCTGGCTTGCCCGCCATACACACCCACGGCTGAGGAATTTCGGAAGGTCGTAAGCGAATACAGTTACGCGTTGTTCATGAAGTTCAGGTCTCGGGCACAAGCTGACCCCGAATTAGCGAAGTATCTTTCAAAGGCTGAAACCGACTCCACCATTCCAAAGTACCTCCAAGACAAAATGCAGACGTTCTGGGCTGCGTGGAAAGATGACAAACTGAACATGCTTTCAGCAATACTTGACCTCGAAAAAGCGACGATGAGCAAAGGCTACCCCTTAGCGATAGGATTAGTCTCGGGCTACTGCCAGCTTTGTGAAAAATGCACTTTGGACAGAACAACCTGCGTCTGCCCTACAAAGGCGCGATATTCTGAAGAGGCTTTGGGCGTGAACGTTCAAGCCACGGCGAAGAACGCCGGCATCAAAGTTACGTTTCCGTTCAAGAAAAACCCCGAATCTTTCGCCTTGCTCCTTATAGATTGACAAAGCTAATATGTGGGACAGGTAAAATTAAGCCCATGTCAGGTGCACAGTATGAAGCTTTTGCTGGATGAGATGTACGCGGGTTTGAAAGAGTATTTTGAAGCTCTGGGCTACGAGGTTTTGACGGCGCAAAAGGCAGGTCTGAAAGCCGCGAAAGACAAAGACGTTGTGGAATACGCGGGCAAGCACGATTTAATTCTTGTAACGCAGGATCAGAAGCCTGCAGAACTAGCGGAACTCACAGGCGTCAAATATGTTATGATTTCTAACGCGATGATCGCCAAAATCGCGGATGCAAAGATAAAAGAGAAATACTCTCACTGAGGGAAAAGTAACGTTTTTTCAATTCGTTGCTAAGTGTTGCGGAGCGTATTTTTTGTAGACCCACGCTGGGACCGGCTTTGGCGTCTGTTTGCTGATAATGGTTAATTTCGTCTTCTTCGGGTCGATTGTTAGCGCTCGTGCATGCCAGTTCTTAACTGCGTGGCTTTTTCTGCGAAAGAGTTTCATCGAAACCTTCTCTCCTTTTCCAATGAAAAGTCACATCGTGGGGCTTTAAAAGGGATATTTTCACAATCGTAATATGTCATACACGAAATTGTGCATGCGTTAGGCGTCGTTTGAGAATGCGCTAGACGGAGATGCTTTTCAAGTACTTATTCCAGAGATAGGCTGCTGCGTAGCCTGCTGAGATTCCGCTACCCGTAGCGACGAAAATTACCAGTCCTGACATCATTGGGTTTAGGTCAAAAAGCTTTAGGTAGACTGCGGTTGTGTAATAGCTTAGGAAGCCGATTATTGCGGTGCTGAACGTCATGGCGAATATTACTCTATTTCGGTTCACTCCTTCTGTCGTGGAAGAGACTTTGAAAACGAGAGAAAAAACATCAACCATGACCCCGAAGAGAAGCGTGAAGAGAAAAGTGATTGGCCCAAAAGCAGGACGTGCTAACGCGGACAGAAAGCCGCCGACGAGACCTACGTAGGTGGCGCCTGCTTTTCCCACAAAAAAGGTTGATAAAGCGAGTATGACTGCTTGAACCACTATCAGAAGGTAGCTAATAGGCGGGGGCACGAAAAAGTTGATCACAAATATTATTGAACCGAAAAGCGAGGCAATGAACAACCTTTTAGCTTTCTGCACAGAGACGTCCCCTTTCACATTAGAGTCGTGCTTCAATTTAAAAAAGCTTGACGTGAAAACGCAGAATTAAGCCATGGGAGGTTGACCTGAAGGGTTAAAAGCGTGCATTTTGGTTTTTAACGGAAGGTATAAATTGGCAAGCTACAATACAGAGTAAATGTTTTAGTATTTGATTCATAGGTGTTTAAGGGGGAAAAGGATGAGCACCCACGCAGAAGATTTGAAACTTCGCTTGATGACTATCGAGCTTTTAAGAACTGCAAAGTATAAACGCAATATAACTTACCGCGAGTTAGCCTCCAAGACAGGCTTACCCGTCACTGTCCTCAGCAGATACGCCAAAGGACATGTTCTGCCAAACACGACTAGAGCCAAGCAACTGTGGCGAGTGCTGACGAAACTCGTCGGCTTGGAAACGGAACTGCGAAGCAGGATAAAATTCGACGAGACAGGGTATTTTGATAACACCGAGATTGTAGGTGACTACAACATACTTCAGCAAGCCGCAAACCACGCGTTAGCAAATTTTGCTGGAAAAAGGGTAACGAAAATCTTAACCGCGGCTGTTGACGGAATTCCTTTGGCTACAATGGTTGCCAACTCCCTCGGCGTCAATCTCATCATGGCTAAGAGAAACAAAGAGGTTGGAGTCAAAGCCTTTCTGGACGAAACATACGTTCTGGGAAAAGATTCAGGCGTAACCGTGACCCTGTTCATTCCAAAAGACGCCATTAAAAAACGCGACAGCGTTCTCATAGTGGATGACATGATCAAAAGCGGGGAAACCCAAGAGGCACTGGGGCACCTTGTCAAAAAGGCAAAAGCGGAAATCTCAGGCGTTTTCTCCCTTGTCGCTGTTGGAGAAGGCTGGAAGGAGCGGCTGAAATTCGGCAAGGATTCCCCAGTTGAAGTAGTAACCTACGTTAAATCACCCCGCGAATAAGGAAAAACCAGTTCTCCGTTTTTCTTCCGAAATCTTAAACAGAATCTCTTTGCGTATAAAGCGATAACTGAGGCTACAAAATGCGAACCATAGAATGGCAAGATGGAACCGTTCTCACAGTAGACCAGACTAGACTACCCCTTGAAACCGTAACCCTAAAAATAAAAACCGTTGAAACGATGGCAGAGGCTATAAAAAACCTACGCGTTAGGGGTGCCCCGTTGCTCGGAGCAGCCGCAGCCTTCGGACTCGCCCTAGCTGCTTACCACTCAAATGCAAGCTGCGTATCCGAGTTATTGGCGGAACTGGAAGACTCGGCGAAAACGCTGAAGAGCACAAGACCGACAGCCGTTAACCTCTTCTGGGCGACAGAGCGCGTCTTGGACAAAGCCCGGGATTTTCAGGGAAACGTTGAGGCGTTGAAGGCGCTTGTGGTTCAAGAGGCTCAGAGCATCGCGGATGAGGATGCAGCGGCAAATCAGGCTATGGGCGAAAACGGCGCGGCGCTAATCACCGATGGCGACGTTATATTGACTCACTGCAACGCAGGCGAGTTAGCCACGGTTAAGTTCGGCACCGCGTTAGGCGTGATACGCGCAGCCTGGAAACAAGGTAAAAAGATCAAAGTTATCGCCACAGAAACTCGCCCGCTGTTGCAGGGCGCTCGGTTAACGGCTTATGAGCTTAAGCGCGACGGGATACCAGTTACGCTGATAACGGACAGCATGGTCGGCTACGTCATGCAGAAGCGGTTGGTTGATAAAGTTGTAGTGGGCGCCGACCGAATAGTTCAGGATGCAGTGGTTAACAAGATCGGCACTTTCACCGTTGCCGTGTTAGCCCATGAACATGGAGTGCCGTTTTATGTGGCAGCGCCGAAGTCCACCTTTGACTTGGCGCGCACGTCAACCGACGTTGTCATCGAAGAGAGAAAACCCGCAGAAGTTACGCATTACGGCGGGCAGCAGGTCGCGGCTGAGGGCATAGGCGTCCTTAATCCCGCTTTTGACATTACGCCGCTGAAGTACGTGTCGGCCATTATCCATGAAAACGGGGTTTACTACCCAAAAGATTTTGCTATGTTCAAAAACCAACGCGCCTGAATAGGCTGCTCAAAAATTCTTAAGCATAAATACTGTAAATGCTCAATAGACGAAATTGGATTGAGGTGCACTGTCATACCAAGGTCTATAACGAGACGTTCCAAGAAAGCTGGTCTTCCGCCAGGAACCATAGTGCATGTGGGTGAAAAAAGGCACGAGAAGGTCAAGTTATCAGTAATCAGTTATGACGAGGTTAACTTTCAGGAAAAAGAGGTCGAGAATGTTGAGGAAGCTCTCTCTTTTAGAAAGAAATCTTCAGTGATGTGGTTGAATATAGATGGAGTTCACCAGCCGGAAATAATAGAACATGTTGGAAAGAATTTTAGTCTACATCCGCTTGTGGCAGAAGACATCGCAAGTACGGGGCAACGCCCAAAAATGGAGGATTTTGAGGATTACATTTTTGTTGTTCTAAAAATGTTCCGATTTGACGAAAAAGAAAACGAAACAAAAACTGAACAGATTAGCTTAGTTTTCGGGAGAGACTTCGTTGTCTCTTTTCAGGAAAGGGAAGGAGACGTTTTCGACCCTATCCGAGAGCGCCTCAGAAACAACAAAGGCAAAATAAGAAAAATGGGCGCTGATTACCTCGCTTATGCTTTGATAGACGCTGTTGTTGACAACTACTTCATGATTCTCGAGAAACTTGGGGAAACAATTGAGGAAATCGAGGAAAGAGTGGTTATCACTCCGACATCAGAAACATTGCAAATTATTCATGGTTTAAAGAGAGAGATGATTTTCTTGCGGAAGTCGGTTTGGCCTTTAAGAGAGGTTATAAATCGCTTAGAAAGGTCGGAGTCGAAGTTAATTAAGAAATCAACCTTTGTTTACTTGAGAGATGTTTATGACCACACAATTCAAGTAATGGATGCGGTGGAAACGTTTCGCGATATGCTTTCCGGTATGCTGGATATTTACCTTTCAAGCGTAAGCAACCGGATGAATGAGGTTATGAAGGTCTTAACGGTCATCGCTACAATATTCATTCCGTTAACTTTCATAGCAGGGATTTACGGTATGAACTTCAAGTTTATGCCAGAACTTGGGCAGTCTTGGGGTTACCCAGCGGTCTTAATCTTAATGCTTACAATAACAGTCGTGATGCTGATCTACTTTAGAAGAAGGAAGTGGCTATAACAGAAGCACATTGTGTGCTCTTGCGTTTGCGTTAACTATTTATGCCAAGAAAACTTTCTATTATGGTTGTGGTGAAAAATTATGGCCAAAACTTCTGAAGATATGGGCGACACTCTACTGAAACTTATCGACAAGCTCGCTGGAAAGGGATCAGACATTAAACTCAGCTTCCAAGACCTCACCTTAGACATGGGCATGGTAAAAGCAAAAATCAACGGCTCCATTGTTTTAGATGTCCTGTACGTAGCGGAAAAGTAACTTTCGACTAAGAAGAGGTGAACACGTGCAATTACCGGCATGGTTAGGTCACGTTATCAAATCTGGAGAAGTTACCTTATTCACCAATGATGTGGAAGCCCTTCAAATAAAAGCCGAAGACAACAAAATCAAGCTTAACGCAACCAACAAAGATTTTCTGAAAGATGTTATTGGAAGCGCAGGGGCAGGTGGGTCTATCAGGAGCAAGCTCGCGCAGCTTAGGGGTGTTGCTGGTGACTTAAAAGATGCTGGACTTACCGTCACTTTTTCTTTCAAGGGAGACCGTTTAGTTACCATAGGATTAGAGGCTAAACCAACGTTTTCGCGTTTAGTAACGGGAACGGATGCTGTGGAAATCAATAACTTGCGTAAATTGCTAGAATTAACTGTTTAAGCACTCGTGCTTTAGCTCGTCTGAGGCATGGACCTAGACCATGCATCTGGGTTCTGATACTTCACTACAGGAGCCCTGTCCACCTTGCTTTTTGGTGTGATAAGCGTTTTTATTTTTTCCAAAAGCTCCCTGTGAGTCTCTTCATCACGAATTATGTTTAGGAACAGTTTTTTACGCTGCCCAAATCGATGCTGTAGAGCTGGTTTATTTCCTTCATCATAAGCTCCAAGGTCTTAAGCTGCACGAACATGTAGTATTCTTCGCCCATTATGCTCTCCAGAACAGTGAGCTTTTCAGCAAGTTTCGGGAAGTCTCCTGAAGGAATTTTCGATTTGCCTTTTATTTCTCTGAGAACAGCTTCAAAAATTCTCCATGATTCACCTATCTTCTTTTCGCAGTCTTTGGGTTTGCCATCAGGCTTCCCTATGCTTTCAGCTATTTCCCGGAGTACTATGGAGTGCTTTTGGCTGTCAATGGATATCTGAAGTAGAAAAGACCTAACCAGAGTCTCTTCAACTTTGTCGGAGAGGTTCTTGTATAAAAGAAAAGCGTTGTTCTCCGGAAAGCTCAGGCAGTTAATGAAGCTGCAAGAGTTTTTGAATCATTATTATTTGTCATTAACGTCGGCTCCTAACATAGAGATTAACGGGGCAATTTGATAAATCATTTATGAATCCACGATTCATGATAAAAAATCTGGGAAACTGCCGCGTTCCGTTTTTATAGAAAAAGAAATGTATATCGTTAAGAGTTAACTCTAAAACAAGCGGTTGAAAACCAATGAGCGATAACAAAACAGGACTTACAGGCACTTCAGAACTTAGAACAACAGGAGTGCTCACGGAAAAAGGCGTCAGAATCGCCGAAAAAAGCAGCGTTGACGCGCTTTCTCAACGTGGATACGGCACGGCGGAAAACGACGTTTTCACGCTTGCGTTTTATGAGGCGCTCTATCTTTTGGATAAGGGAATGCTGGAGGTTAAAGATGAAAGCGGGACGGAAGTGGATTTCCAAAGTCTCTTGCAGCATTATGAGGCGACTAACGAGAACGCTTGGGTTAACTATTTGGTTTATCGGGACTTGCGGGGCAGAGGCTATGTTGTAAGAGAAGGTTTCGGCGCTGGAATCGACTTTCGCATATACAAGCGAGGCGCCTACGGCAAGGACACCGCTTCTTACCTCGTTTTGGGCACTCAAGAAGGCAAACCCCTACCCATAGAGGACTTAACCAGTGCTCTGCAACACTGCCAAAGCCAAAAGAAAGAGTTGATTCTGGCTGTGATGAATCGCAGAGGCGAAATAGTTTACTACTCAGTTTCGAGTCTACACTTTTAAAATTTACTCCAATCATTAGATGCCTGATAATGTTCATCGCGCGCTAGAGTCAAATTCGCCAAGATGTGAAATCGCGGTTCGCAGAACTTCCATTGGATGACTGTTTTTCTGGGAATGCTTTATACATGTGATAATTTGCTTGGGTCCGTTCATTTCGGAGGTGAGTGTTGATCTGATATCATCTAACTCGCTTTGGTTAGGAAGCTTGTTGTACAATAAAAGATGGACCACTTCCTCAAAGCATACTCGCCCGATAAGCCGGTCAATATCATATCCACTATAATAAAGGGCGCCAAGAGGGTCTACAAAACTAATTCTAGTTTCGCATGCGGCGACATTTCTCAAGCCGCGAACATAAACGTCATCATTTGACATGTTCCAATCAACTCAAATATCCAAAGCTGTATTAATTTTTTATAAAATCTATTATTTAAAAGGTACAGTGAAGTCACAATGCCACCAGAGCCAGCCCAAAATTCTCAGTTAACTTGAAATCTCACTTATTCTCTATGTGTACCGAGCGCAAGCTGCCTTTCCTATATCTTTCACTCTGCAAAATGTGCATTTTGTGTATATTTAGACCGAAAATGGAAAAATGCTATATAGTGAATGCCTGAATACTACGACCCACAGAAAATAGGAGAAGAAAAATACATGAAGGCTTTAACGAACAAATCGAAGGCTACTGCTATTGCTTTAATTCTTATGTTTGCTATGACTGTTTCGCTTGTTGTTTTACCATCTGCCACCGCACAGGGAACTGGCACGTTTAAGACCTATGCCTTTATTGGTGCTACTCCTAACCCAGTAGGTGTTGGTCAAGAGACGCTACTCCATGTTGGGATAACAAGAGAGCTGGCATCCGCATTGTATGGCTGGGCGGGCTTAACTGTAGAGGTCACGAGGCCTGACGGCCATACTGAGACGCTGGGTCCATTCAAGACCGATTCTACTGGTGGAACAGGAACCGTATACGTGCCTACGATGGCTGGCAACTACACTCTGCAGACACACTTCCCTGAACAGGTAATACCTCCTGGTGGGGGAGCTGGATTCTTTTTCGGCTCTATACCAGACGGTACAGTGATGCTAGAGAGCTACAGCGATAAGCTGACGCTTGTCGTTACGGAGGAGCCGATACAGTATTATCCGGGGCATGCGTTGCCAACTGAATATTGGACTCGCCCGATAGATGCGCAGCTGAGAGAATGGTACACGATTTCGTCAAATTGGCTGACGACTCCACGTAACATGTGGGTTCCTTACAACGACGATGCTCCGGAGACTGCGCACATATTGTGGGCAAAGCCGCTCACGGTGGGAGGCGTTGTCGGAGGAGCGTTGGGTGATCCTGCGTTAGGCGCGCTTGGCTATCACGGCTTTGAAGGCGGAGATGCATACGAAGGCAAATGGCAAGAACGATTTATTGTCGGTGGAAAACTTATCTACGAGACACGCGCGGAAGAAGAACCACAAAAAGAATACACTTGTGTTGATATTCATACCGGTGAAGAGCTATGGCACAGGGTCTTTGGAAACAATGAAACGCTCGCATACGCTCAGCTAATGTACTGGGACACATATGACTTCCACGGTGTTTATGACTACCTTTGGACAAGTGTAGGCGGAGGTTTCGATTTCGCCACATTCACTTTCATTCCAGGAAACCTGAAGGCATATGACGCAAACACTGGAGAGTGGGTATATACTATTACCGGCTTGCCCAGCGGCACCCAAGTGTGGGGTCCAAAAGGCGAAATGCTCTACTACTCCGTTGACACAACGCATGGCTATATGACTATGTGGAACTCATCGAACATACCAGCACTGTACGCAAGCAACAATTACGCTACTATGGATTGGGGTGTGTGGCACCCTTTTGGAAAGACTATTAATGGGACAGGTCCCGCCGGAGTCGTTATTGGCGGTGGGGCCTTTGGCTTTCCTCCACCAGATCCCTACATAGCACCTACAACACCTACGGGTTTAGCAGGATATCAGTGGAACGTGTCGATACCAACGGGCTTACCGGGAAGTACTATCGCGGTTCTTGACGACAGAATAATCGGTGGGAGCCAAAGCAGGACAGAAGTTAACACGTGGGGCATAAGCTTGAAGCCAGGGCAAGAAGGACAGTTGCTGTTCACAAAAACTTGGAATGCACCTGCTGACTGGTCTGCAGGCAACCTAACCATAAGTGCGGCGGCTATAAGTTCATTTGGCGAGAATGGCGTTCGCACCCTGTGGGTAAAAGAGGAACGAAAATATTATGGCTTCAGCCTCGAAACAGGAGACTACCTATGGAAAACTGCGGATCCA
>Ga0307426_1001358_pt1 | contig 16280 bp, 12 predicted proteins | sample SalMarWE160340MG_FD_202165 | JGI IMG/M metagenome (GOLD analysis project Ga0307426, IMG submission 202165) | Salt marsh sediment microbial communities from the Plum Island Ecosystem LTER, Massachusetts, United States - WE1603-40 | ecosystem: Environmental > Aquatic > Marine > Intertidal zone >... | reverse complement strand
GATACTCTACGCCTGGATACCCCTTAACAACCGCGTTTAAATCAACTTTCTGGTTCATAGTTGCTGTAGCAACAACGTTCTGAATGTTTATTATGGCTTCAGTCTTCGGCATTAAACACCAGCCTTACAGTATAATTGATGCTTAAAGCGTGTGCTTACCTCCTTCTTTTTCTTCTGGTGCTTCTGCTTTCTGTTTCAATTTGGGAATTATTTTTCTTTATCCATTCTGTTTTAGAAGAGTAAGCTTCACGCAATTGTAGCGAAGTAATGGGTTTCCATTCTTGAGCCGTTGCAAGCATTAGCCTTTTGCGCGTACTAAGCTTGCCTTTTCGTTCCGGCTTTTCTTTATTTTTCGGTCTATAATCTTCAGGTTTCATATTCGATCTCCGCTAGTTCAAGCTCAGATACCTAACATATAGACGTTTTGTTATTTTTTAATTCAGCAGCGCGCGCTAAAGAGAAGTAGCTAAACGTTAAGCCTGAAATAAGAAAAACTTTTATGTCCAAAAAGACAAACATCACTGACTTGTGGCCTATATGAACAATGCAAAAATGCTGGAAATTATAGAGACTAGCGACTGGGTTCCCAAGAATAAGAAAAATTCTGATAAAAAGAAACTGTAAGCAGCTGACAAGGGCTTGCCAGCTGGCGCTTGCTATTCATTATTTTTGAAGTTTAGAAAAAGACCTTGTATAAACCAATAAAGAAAAAAGATGGAGCATCATGTTGTTCTTTCTGATATTGGCACTGGTGCAGCTGCTTATCAGTCGTAGCCTCCTGACGGCACCAACATTTATGTTACTGCCACAAACTTAACGGCTTATAATTGGGAAGCGCGCGCGGGGGTCTCTGGGTTCGGTGGTGGGTCGTTGGGATTTACATGATTCTTATCATAGTAGATACCTTACCGGAAGACACAGCGCTTTGCCGAGAATTGACTGGATACGCCGAGTATTCCAAGAGAGTAAGGTACAGGTTATTTCCTTGGGTTTGGTAGCGCGCGGTTCTAGAACTCAGATAGCTTATTAGTCTTTCAATTCTTTAATGCTACTGAATAATTAGCGAAGATGGCTTTAATGAAATTTGATGAAGCACATTGCCACAAATGGGCTCTTCTGCTCAAGCAGAGAAAGAAGAAGATAGATAAGGCATTAGACGACATAGCCGCGGAAGACTTTGAAACGGCAAAGAGACTGGTTTCTGAGGTCTTTCACGGTTCCACCAGTGGAAACAGCGATCCAGGCATGGAAGGCTCGTTATTGTATCACATGGCCATGATAAGCAAAATGGCTGCCGAATCAAGGGTGATTCTTGACGAACTGAAAGTTGATGCCCCCTCCATAGAAATCCTGCTGCGAAGATTCTACGGTGATTTCGTTTCTGATGTTAAAGAGCTTTTGAGTAAAATTATCCCTATAAAAAAGAATTTGATAACCGCCGCGAATAAGCCAATTCCCGCTGTCGAGGAAAAGATACACCTCTTCAGGAGGTTGACTGAAGAAACCAAAAAAGGTGAGGAGATGCTCGACAGAAAAGATCCCAGAGTCAAAGATAGCATCCAAAACTTGTTTCTTGAGTGGACTGAGAGCATTATTGGGATGCGTTTGCGCCAAGAATACGAGACGATAAAGGGCTTCTTGATCGTGAAGAAATTGGCCGAAGAATTAGGTATAGAACGGCTTGAACAAACTATGGTTCGAGTGCAGAAGAGGTTTGGTGAAGAAACAGTTGCTTCCGCCTTCAACGTTAGCCTGAAGGTTGGGATACCTAAAGCAAAATTGCAGAAACTGATGCTTAGCGACCATTTCATCGAGCATGAGATGGACATGAAAAACCTAGGAGGCTTTATGCGATTCTTGAATTGTCCAATCTATGGAAGCCACATCTACGTGGAAACGGAACTGGGCACAAAAACAAAAACATCCCAGCTATTCTGCAAGAGTTTCTGCAGGGCCCACGCTCAATCTATGTTCGAAAAGTTCATTCCCTTCCCTGTAGATGTATCGCAGCCGCTAAGGATGGCAACTGACAGAAGATGCGAGTTCCGTATCAGGATTGCTCCTACTTCGGTTGTATCAACTGTAGAGAAGTATGTTCCCTTGGTTGTTTCTTGGAACGTAACATTGAAGTGTAATTTGAAATGCGCCCATTGCTACATCAATGCGAGTGAGACGAAATTAAGAGATGAGCTGAGCACTGATGCAGCGAAGATGCTTATCCACCAGATTGTCGAGGTTAGCAGACCTTTATTGATACTTAGCGGTGGCGAACCCTTGCTGAGGGAGGATATCTATGAAATCATTCGGTATGGTGCAGATCGCGGTTTAAGGATGGGCATGGGAAGCAATGGGATGCTCATCGACGACGAGGTCACCAGAAGACTTGAAAATGCTGGAATGGGAACAGTTGCAGTTAGCTTAGACTCTAGTGTACCAGAGCGGCATGATAAGTTCCGTGGTGTTAAGGGCTGCTGGGAACACGCTATAGACGCTATCAAATCTCTCAAAAAGAGCAGCTTACAGGTTCAGGTTAATTGCACAGTGACGCAACAGAACTACGATGAGGTTGATGAAATAATGTCGCTGGCGGAAGACTTGGGCGTGGAAAATTTTCACCTGTTTTTCTTAGTGCCTACAGGAAGAGGAACTGATATTGAGGATATTACGCCGCGAATGTATGAAGATATGATTACTAATACGCTAGCCAAAATTACAAAGTATAAGCTGAATGTGAAGCCTTCATGCGCCCCCCAGTTTATGCGGGTCGCTAAGGAACAGGGCGTTGACATGTCGCGTTGGGTTCGAGGTTGCATGGCTGGCCTTTATTACTGCCGTATCTATCCGTCGGGGGAGGTTACTCCTTGTCCATACATGCCTCTTAAACTCGGGAATATCCGCGAAAGGTCATTTAGAGATATCTGGTTCACCTCTGAGGTTTTCAAGGCTCTGCGTGACTTCGACCAGCTGAAAGGGAAATGTGGGTTATGCGAATATCGTGATGTATGCGGAGGATGTCGTGCTAGAGCCTATGGCGTAACCACTAGTCTTATGGACTTTTGTGGTGCTCTTCATGAGCCAACAGAATCTCGGGGCGATTATCTGGCAGAAGATCCATGGTGTATCTATCAGCCGAAGGCTCTGTCGTCTCGAAAAGAGCAAAAATAAAACGCGTGTCAGTACATTCTTAAATTAGTAAAATCAGGCTAAGTATAACGTATTTTCACGAAAAAAGGATAAAAAACAAAAATACATCCAAAACGATGCGGTGCATGGAAAATAAAACCGCATTATTTTATAATTCCTAAGGTGCCACGGCAGAAAAATATCTGAGTGTGAACTTATAGCTTAGGAAAATAAGAAAAGTTACCACGCATGCCATATGGACGGCGCGCGCGCTTTAGACGTAAATCCGCTTCTGCACCGTTCTGGTTTTTCGCCAATTAGCCCACAGAAATACAAACAATACGTGAAATGGTATATTAGCTAAACTGTCGTGCGATTTTTTCTATACCCCCTCTATCGTGAGGGTTGTTTGTGTTTTGCGCCCTGTTCACTGTTCTGGCTGTGGAGCGGTTTTTTCCCGCGTCTTTTTCTGTCGCAGAAAGTCCTGTGATGCGCGTTGTTTAGGGCTGCGTTGGCGCTGGGCTATCTTCGTGGAACAGTCTATAGCCCCCTTTATATAGAAACTTTAAATAGTTCCGCGTTCAGCGTCGCGGATAGAGCTCTATGCCTCTGTTAAAGCCGTTTTTAGGATGTTTTACAGGATGTTTTTTACGTAGATTACTGCTTTGTATGGCGTCTTTTTGTAGATAATTAAATCATAGAGGTGCGTCTTAAGGTTATGACAAAATTTCCCTTAGGTTGCAAGATTTTATATATGCAAACGATGCAGATATGTTGTCGCGTGTTATGCGCAATAAAATTAAAGGAGAAAAAAATACTTGAAATTTTCAAGGTGCAAAACTACGGCTACTGCGATTTCTTTGTTTCTGTTGTTTGCTATGGCTTTTTCGCTTGTTGCTTTGCCAGTAGCTAACGCACATGATCCTCCATGGACTATCATTTCCTATGCTTACATAGTTCCTGCGCCTAACCCTGTGGGTGTCGGCCAAACCGTGGCCCTTGTGATGTGGGTTGACACGCCCTTACCAGGGGCAGCTGTTACTAATGACATTCGGCGTCATGACTACAAGCTTACCATCACGGATCCCGACGGAGAAACTGAAGTAAAAACTTGGGCTGTTCTTTCTGACACAACGGGCGTACAGACCTATCAGTACGTACCTACTAAGGCAGGCGAGTACACTCTCAAGTTTGAATATCCTCAGCAAACATATGAATGGGCAGGTCAATATCAAAACGACGTTTTCAAAGCCGCGAGCAAAACAACAACATTAACGGTGCAGGAGGAACAGTTAGAACCAGCAAAGAACAGCTATCCACTTCCCACAGAGTACTGGACGCGACCTATAGAGGGGCAGAATACGGACTGGTATGCAATCTCCTCAAACTGGCTTGGTAGACCTTACGTTCCTGGAGCGGGCGCATCTTTTGGCATGCCTGGCGGCGTCCAACTGGACGGCACAGCGCCTAACAGCCCCCACGTCATGTGGACGAAACCAATTCAGTATGGAGGAGTTGTCGGAGGAAGCGACCTTGGTGTGCCAGGACAAACGTTCTACACAGGCGGTTCATACAACGTTAGGTATAGCAACTCCTTGATCATGTACGGGACACTCTACTATCAGGAACCCTATGGCAATTCTGGCGGCGGCGGAGATTACGTTGCAGTTGACTTGCGAACTGGAGAAGAACTATGGCGCATCACTCTAACACTAGGCGTGCCACAATTCGGATACCTCTATGATTACGAGAGCCCTAACCAACACGGAGTCCTACCCAATGGCTTGCTGATTGTACCTTATAGTTTTGGCGGAATATCTACTCCTTTCGGCATGATGGGTGGAGTGCCTTGTTGGGCAGCAATGGATCCAGCCACAGGAAAGCTTACCTCAATGAACATCACTAACATACCTTCAGGCTTGGGCGTAGCAGGACCGCGAGGCGAATACCTAAAATACGTTCTTGCAAACCTTGGAAACGACACACATCCCGACTGGTATCTAATGCAATGGAACTCGTCTAAAGTATTCGGTTACTATGGTGGATTTGGTCCAGCCAATTGGTATTCTGGAACGGTAGATGCAAGCATGCCATCTTGCTACGACTGGAACGTATCAGTAAACTTGGGTACTGGATCATGGGGCGTTGCGGCAGATTTCTTGGGTACATTTCCTCTAGCTAGCTTAGACAACATAATACTTTTGATGAAAGGAGGTTTCGGAGGACATCCTGGCGACTATGCAGCGTCGGTAAGCACTGAAGGAGCGGATATTAAAGCAGTGAACCTTGACGTAGCGAAAGGAGCAAGGGGCAACATTCTGTGGAGCGAGCATTATCCGCCAGCACCGGGCAACAACACTCGCGGCATTCAAGGTTGGGACACAGACGTTGGAATCTTGATCTTTTGGGATAAAGAGTCTCTGGAACTCGCCGGATACAGTCTTGCAAACGGGAAAGAGGTGTGGCGTACAACCAATACTGTGAACGATTGGATGTTCATGCCAAACTCGGTTTTGGTCGCTTACGGCAAAGCTTACTGGACAGGCTATGGTGGAGTAACTTACTGCTACGATGTAACGGACGGAAGCTTGCTATGGACTTACGGTAACGGTGGTCCAGGCAACAGCACCAACAGCGGTCTTGAAACACCTTGGGGTTTATACCCCACGTTTGTAGATGTTATTGCCGATGGAAAAGTCTACCTTAGCACCACAGAGCACTCTCCTAACACCCCGCTCTACAAGGATGCTCTATTCCGCTGCATCAACGCCACCGACGGAACGGAAATATGGACTATGATGGGATACGCCACAAACATGTATGGAGGCACCGATGTTGTGGCAGACGGATATTTCGCATTTCTCAACTGCTACGACATGCAGATATACAGTGTCGGCAAGGGTCCAAGCGCCACCACGGCTACTGCATCACCCAAGGTTTCAGTGTACGGCAGCAGCGTACTAGTAGAAGGCATGGTAACTGACATAGCTGCAGGCACGAAGCAAAACGAGCAGGCAGCACGCTTTCCGAATGGTGTTCCGGCTGTTTCTGACGCTAGCATGAGCGCCTGGATGGAGTACGTGTACATGCAGAAGCCTCGTCCAACAGACACTGTCGGCGTTGAAGTTGTCGTGAGCGTGCTTGATCCGAACAACAACTTCTACGAGGTTGGCAGAGCTACAAGCGACGAAAACGGCATGTTCAGCGTTGCGTTTACTCCCGAAGTTCCAGGCAAATACGCAGTGGTCGCCACATTTGCAGGCTCTGAATCCTACTGGGGCTCGTATGCCGGGACCGCCATAAACGTTGAAGAAGCGCCCGCTGCAACACCAGTTCCAACACCGACACCAGCACCAATGACAGACACGTACATCGTAGGCTTTGGCACCGCAATGCTCATCGCCATCATCGTAGGCTTCGTCCTACTGCTGCTCAGAAAACGGTAAAAATCCCAAAACCACACAAACAAACTCTCCCCTTTTTTAGTTTATACGTAGGCAATCTTACTCAAGATAACGGAGAGGGCTGAAAGAATTCTGAACGGGAGAAGTAATAGTCTTTTTTCAAGAAATTGCAGTTTTCTGTTGCCTGTATTAAAGCCGCTCAGAGCCTCAACAAACCCTTTACACGTTGGCTGCCCCAGCATCTCCTTAACCATTCAACACATCATTTTTGGCGTACTCCAGCCTGCAAGCTAGTCAACAGTTTTAAACGAAGCTTTATCTCTTTAAAAACGAATAGACTTAACACGAAGGCTAAAAGAGGGAAAAACGCCTTGAAAACCAATCCATTAAGCATTCGGGTCGCCGGCTTAAAACTTAGAAACCCCACGGTGTTGGCTTCTGGAATATTAGGGTACACCGCGGAGTCGCTGCAGCGCGTCGTCGAAGGCGGCGCAGGTGCCGTTGTCACCAAGTCCGTCGGTGTGGCTCCAAGGATGGGCTACGCGAACCCAACCGTGGTTCAGGCTAGCGGTGGGTTGATAAACGCCATGGGATTGCCGAACCCTGGCATAGAAGAGTACGCGGAAGAAATCATCCACGCGAAAACAGTTGTGCAGGCGCCGCTCATAGTTAGTGTTTTCGGCTACTCAGCAGACGAATACGAATTGGTCGCCCAAAAAGCCGTGGAAGCCGGCGCCGACGCCGTGGAACTAAACGTCAGCTGCCCACATGTGAAGCTAACGGGCTCGGAAATCGGGCAAAACCCTGCGCTGCTCAAGAAAGTCGTCAGCAAAGTCAAAGCATCGGTACATAAGCCGGTCATCGTCAAGCTGTCCCCGGACGTAACCGACATCGCGGAAACAGCCAACGCGGCGGTCAAAGCCGGCGCAGACGCCCTGACAGCCATCAACACGGTCAAAGCCTTGGCGATTGACGCAGAAACGGCGCTTCCATTGCTGAACAACGTACGCGGCGGACTGTCCGGTCCAGCCATAAAACCCATAGCTCTCCGCTGTGTCTACGACCTCTACGAGCAGGTGAAAAAACCTATCGTCGGCTGCGGCGGAATAACCACTTGGCAAGACGCCGTTGAATTCTTACTTGCAGGCGCATCCGCCGTCCAGATTGGCACCGCTGTGGCTCTGGAAACCCCAAACGTGTTCCATGTCATAAACCGCGGCGTAAAAGCATACTTGAAGAAGAAACGGTATAGGAGTGTGCAGGAGGTTGTCGGCGTTGCGCACCGAACTTAACACCATAAGAACCACTCCCATCCTGAGCGTGACGGCAGAAAGCCCAACCGTTAAAACCTTCACCCTGAAGGATAAGAACTGCGCCAAAGCCCGACCTGGCCAGTTCCTTATGCTCTGGATACCTGGAGTCGACGAAATCCCCCTAAGTATAATGGACACGGAAAACGGCTTGGTCTCCGTCTCCGTCAAACAGGTAGGTGACGCAACTAGGCACCTGCACCACATGAGACAGGGCGAAACCGTGGGCGTACGCGGGCCATTCGGAAACCGGTTCACCGAAACAAGCGGCACCGCCCTACTAGTCGGCGGCGGAACCGGTACCGCCCCCCTTCTCTTCTTGGCAAAGAGGCTCCAGGCAAAAAGCAAACGCTTAGCCTTCGTTGTCGGCGCAAAAACCAAAACCGAACTGCTTTTTCTCAACGACCTTAACTCGATATGCACGGAACAGAGCATAATCACAACCACTGAAGACGGAACCTACGGGCTTCAATGCCTCGTGACCGAGCCTCTAACAAAACTCTTAGCTGAAAACAAATTCGACATGATTTACACTTGCGGTCCAGAGCTGATGGTGAGCAAAATCTTCGCTCTCGCAGAACAACGCGCCATACCCTTCGAAGCCAGCTTGGAACGTCTGATGCGCTGCGGCATAGGACTGTGCGGAAGCTGCGTGATAGGCAAGTACCGCGTCTGCAGAGACGGACCCGTGTTCAACAGCCGGCGTCTACGCGAAGTCAAAGACGAGCTTGGCATATGGAAAATAGGCTTTGACGGCAACCGCATACCCGTGTAACCGTGGCGCCTTACAGCTCCTCCTGCGGCATTCCAACTTTCCGCAGAAAATCCCGTGCGTACTTCGGGTTATAAGATAGCTCCCTGCTTCTTAAAAGCCTCTTGTCAAGCCTGTCCAGCGCCACGCGAAACGTCGACTCCACCCCAAACCCCTCGCTTGAGCTGAAGAAAGACCCCTTCACCGTTCTCAACTGCAGGCGGCAATGGAGAAGAGGCACTCCCTTGCGGTTCGTGCCATGGGTTTTCATGTAAACAAACAGTGTACCCAGTTCAAGTGCGTCCTCGTACTTGCGCGCGAAAGCTTCAAATTCATCCATCATAAATCCCTGCTGGTCTGGGTTCACCGCCACGCCCTTGACTCCGAACTGGACCGCGAGCTTTCGTTCAACCGTTTCCAACTGAGATATGGGCTCAAGAAAATCCAGCTTCGTCACTATACCCACTAACCGCTCCTTTGAAAGAACCACCAAACAAGAGACTTCCTGCTCATGCATCTTCGCCGCCGCATCCCTCAAGCTAGTTTCAGGCACCACCGTGACCACTGGGCGCGTCATTATACCCTTCGCGGGAATGCTCAAAACAGGAACTTTTTCCCCCACAATCTCACCTATCGTCTGCCGTTGCCGTGGCTGAAAAACCTGCTCAATAACATCCTGAATGCTTATTATACCCGCAAGTTTCCCTTCGTCAACCACTGGAACGTGAGAGACGCCATGCTCCCTAAAAAGGCTAAGCACCGCGCCCACCGACCTGTTTGCATCAATAATCTGAGGCGCCTTCGTCATGATCTTCTCAACCGCGGTGTTGCCCCATTCCTGAGTTACGGCGCCGTGAATGAGATTTTCATCAGTTACGAAACCCGCGAGCTTAGTTCCTTCAAAAACCGGAAGCTGCCTCACACCGCCTTCAATCATCAACCTGGCTGCTCTGCTCAAAGAAGAATCCAGAGAAACCTTAGGCGCAGGCCGCATTAGGCTCTTAACTTTCGTTGTTGCAGGGTCAAGTCTCGACCTTATTATCCAACGCCTAGAAATCACGCCCACGTATTTCCCTCTGTCATCCAAGACAGCTATCACTGGAGGCATTTTCCTCTTGAACAGCTCCAAGCACTTGGAAACCCAGTCGTTCTCTTTGACGGTGGAAAAACTTTTGGTAAAAACATTCTTCACTGGAATAGAACTCATAACCTTTTCCTCCACTTCGTTAAGGATAAAGTGGAATTTAAACATTGCAAAACTATTGAAATGAAATGACGAAATTGCCGAAAAAACTGGGTGCGCAGTGAAATGTTCGATAACTAAAGTTTTACAGTTTTATTTTGCAGAAATTTCAACTTCGAAGGATACGAGCATGGAGGAGAGCGTATAAGCTTTAAAAATGTTATGGATAAGTGTTATATTGTTCTATACAAATGGTATAGATGTTTCATTCTGCACTGTTTAAATAGGATGCTTTGAAAGTAGAAGGAGAGCAAGGAGCGAGTTAAAATAACAGTTGATCCATTAAACATTCTTATCCACTCCTGCCAGGGAGGGATTCGAAAAGGATGAGTATGCCTCAAAAAGAGATGGTTGAAGAGCTCAGGTTGCAATGGAAAAAGCTGTGGCAGGAACGGGTAGAAGACAAGCTGAGAGCGGAAGGCGTCGCCACCGCTAATTACTGCGATCTCTTCGTTGAGAAAGGCACCATTATACATGCAACACGCGATTACAAAGCCTTGAATTTTAAAGAAATCCTGAAGCAACACCAGATAGCGAACGCGGAACGCTTTATTGCTCCTTCCCCTCAAGTTGGGGGCTGGCACAAGTTCATCAAGGTGAACATAAAGAACCGGCCGGTGGGAATGAAAAGGCGGGCTGTACTGTATTGTGAAGAAGAAAAGAAAAAGCAGCAGCCTAAGAAAGGCGGTAGAGGCTGGTTGCACCTTAATTAAGTGTTTGTAGCCGAATTTTCAGCTTTTTTTATCTTCTTTTTCATTATTTTCAATTTTTGTTTTAATCAATTAATTTCTGAGGAGATAGATTTGGTAAGTTATCGGAGTAGATTGGATATCATATCGGACATTCTGCAAGTGGCAAGTGAAAACGCCAAAAAAACACAGATAATGTACCGAGCAAACCTTAACTACAAAGTTCTGATAAAGTATCTTAAGAAAGCTAGTGAAGTTTCGTTGATTGACTACAAATGTGAAAAGCAATGTTATATGATTACCCCCAAGGGAGAAGAGTTCTTAGAGGCTTACAAGGAATATTCCAGAGATATCAAAAACCTCAAAAAACAGCGGAAAGAGATTAATGCTAAGAAAAATGTTTTGGAAGAGCTATGTTCAAACAAATGACTAACCTTCACTATCCAATATGCTGTGGGATATGTTGGTTGGAGGTTTCTAAAGAGACGGCATTTCAGGCGAGTTCTCGAAATGAGACCTAAAGTGCGCGTGCTTAACTTTGGTATGCAACTATGGCATTTTTATTCATGATATTTGTCTCTTATAGACGTATTTTCCATATTAACTTAAATGCAACTTTTTACCTAAACTACCTTCGGAGATTGTGCGATAAAAACCTGATGTTTGTGCGTGCTTGAGTATGTGGGAGAAAGGAGCAAGCGAACGCTTTTCGTCAACCTTAGTACTAGTAGCTGCTTTAAACGAGGAAGAAGGCATAAGACCCACAATCGATGAACTCAAGCAACGGGTGCCTGGGGCTCGTATTCTAGTAGTTGACGGGGGAAGCGTGGACAACACGATTCAAGTCGCCAAAAACATGGGTGCGGATATTTTGTTTCAGAGAGGTCGTGGCAAAGGCGATGCTGTTGACTGCGCACTTGAGCATATAGACGGTTGTTTTGAATATGTGGTTATGATCGATGCAGATTATACGTATCCTGCCGTAGCGATCCCACAAATGATAGAGATTTTGTCGAAAAACTCTGAAGTGGGCATGGTATGCGGAAACCGATTCAATTCTCATCTTAAATTGGAGGCGATGCGCGACGTTTTTTATTTTGGGAACAAAGTTTTAGCTTTTACACATAATTTGATGAATGGAATAGCACTGCGTGATCCACTGACTGGTCTCAGAGTCATACGCACGAACATCTTGGAGAATTGGAGGCCAAAATCCGATGGTTTTGACATAGAAGTTGAATTGAATCATCATGTTGAACGGCGAGGCTACAATATTATAGAGATAGAGATACCTTACAGACCCCGTGTTGGCGAAAAGAAGCTAAAACTTAGGCACGGCATAACCATAATGAAAAGAATAATCTCTGAAAGTATTATAAAACCAAGAGTATCCTCTGATTAATTTTTTCACATTTCAAGAAAATCTCTCAAAAGTGGATAGGTAACCAGTCTCGTCACTGATTAGCAGTAAAAATCTTTGAAAAGGCTTGCCAATTGAGTTCTCGCACCTTTGATGCGAGTTGAGAGATATGCAAATCTTAGTCGAAACGTCATTTTGCTTAGTGTTTAGTGTTTTGCCGTGTTAATTATCTATTTTAGTTAAACCGCAGTTGGGTTATTAGCCAAGTTTTTGAAGTATTATTCTTGGCAGCAGAAGAAAGGATAAATACCTTTTTGCGGCCATCCTATGCAATATATACCTTGGTTGTCTAATAGTGAAGCCTGTTGGTGGGTTTACGGAATGAGAAAATCCTTAGTGGTTATCGCCCTGTTTTTAGTAGCAACCTCAGCTTTGGCAATAACCGCGGCTTCAGCGGGATCCATGGTTAAAGCTGAGGTTCCGCATGGCGTTATTTCCATAGCTTTCGACGATAACTATGAGAATCAGTATGAGTACGCTTATCCGTTGATGCTGGAAAGAGGGCTGGTGGGAACGTTCTACGTGCTCACTAATCATATTCAAGATATCTCCGGCAACCCGAATTATATGAGTGTTGCTGAAATCCAGGAAATACAAGCCAATGGCAATGAAATAGGTAGCCATAGCGTAACACACTCGAAATTCCCAAACCTCACGGATGAACAGATACGCTATGAGTGTGAAGCTTCAAAGGAAATCTTGCAATCATATGGTTTAACAATTTCGAATTTCGCTTATCCCGATGGATTAACTAACAATCATGTTGACTCTATCGTTAGCGAATACTATAGATCGGGGCGAACAGCGTATGTTGAGCCTTATCTGATGGACGTACCAACGAGCCAATTCAGGATTGCAGGGTTCAGCGCAGAAACAGCCGACTCTACCGCACTGTCCCTTCTGAAGGGTATGGTCGATCAGGTATACTCATCAAACGGGTGGGCCGTCGTCTTCTTCCACAACATAAAACCTGGTATATCTGAGGAACTTTATACAACGAGTACCCAGGATTTTGGGAGCTTTCTAGATTATATCATTTCTAAAGGTGTACAAGCCCTCACCGTCGATCAAGTTCTAGATTTGGAACTGACACAATTGTCCATGGAGACCAACTTTGGAACTGTTACTCCAACGAGCGGATCATACCTTTTGGGCACCCCAGTCAACATTGAAGCTTTTTCTCCTATTGCAGGCGAAGGAGAGCGTTACACTTGGCTCGGTTGGAACGGTTCGGGTGAGGGAAGCTACACGGGAACTGATAACCCGGCTACGATAACTTTGAATGGGCCTGTCAATCAGACGGCTTTATGGAGACATGAGTTCAAACTATCCATCTCCACGGATTTGGGAGATACCTCACCTTTCGTGGGGGAATATTGGTACGAGGCGGGAACAGTTGTAGATATCCAAGCTATTTTTCCCTCAGCAGCTGATGGTGAGCGTCATGTCTTTAACGGTTGGCTTGGCACCGGGAACGGTAGTTATAGCGGCCTCGACGATTCCGCAACTGTTACTATGAATAGCCAGATTACCGAGGCGGCTTCGTGGACAGTAGAGTACAGGTTAACCGTCTTAGCGAATTTTGGCTATACAACGCCTTCTGTCGGAGAGTACTGGTACGAAGCTGGTACCTCTGTGGATATTGAGGCGTTTGCTCCGCCTGTTGGGGAATCTGAACGTTACATCTGGGGCGGCTGGTCGGGAAAAGGTTCTGGTAGTTATTCGGGCTCGGATGTTTCGGTTGTTATGGATGGGGCTATCACTGAGGCGGCGTCGTGGCTTCATCAATTCAAAGTTTCGGCGGTTTTGTCTGGTGTTGGCTCTGACTTTAATGGGAGAGCGGTTGTTGTGGATGGAACGTCTTATGACAACGGCGCTTCGTTCTGGTGGGATAGTGGTTCTTCTCACAGCTTTGAGTTTCGACCAGAGTTGGATGTTAACAGTGGTAAGCGGTACATGTGGGTGTCTTCCTCGGGTTTGGCTTCGCAGCGGTCTGGCTCTTTGGCTGTTTCATCATCTGGTATTTTGAGTGGAGGTTATAAGACACAGTACTATGTGAACGTGTCTTCGACTTATGGGATTGTTGGCGGTGCTGGCTGGTATGATTCTGGCGACACTGTGTACTTTACGCTTGACGAGGGGGTAATCCCTGAATCTTCGGATGCTCGGTATGTGTTTACGGGTTGGAATGGGTCGGCTTCGGGAACCGCCCTGACCTCGGATGAATTGGTTGTGAATGGTGCTGCGTCTGCTGTGGCTTTGTGGAAGAAGCAGTTTTTGGTCTCTTTCGACCAGAACGGGTTGCCTCAGGGTTATGATGCAAACGTTCTTGTTGATGGAGCTAATTACAGTTTGCCATTCTCAGTTTGGGTTGATGAAGGGGCTACCGTGCAGTTTGTTTACCCTAAAGACTTGCCAGGGGAGTTTGGGGAGCATTATGTGTTGGTGTTTTCGTCAGATCAGTCTCCGTTTGTAGTTAGTTCTTCTATGACTGTTACTGCTCGTTACGATTTGCAGCACGGACTGGCTTTTTTTGCTATGATAGGTATACCAGTAACGATCATTCTTGTTATTCTCGGCGTTTGGTTTTTTAGAAAACGAGGACCTACTTGACATAAACTATTGCTCTTTACTCTAAACCGCTTTAACTGATAACTTTTTTTGTTGCTATCCTCTTTTTGCCAGATTTGTTTTTTCATCGTCGCGTTAGTTCGACCAGTTAATATTTATTAGGGAGATAAATCTAAGGGCGTACTCTTAATAATAGAAGTGCGATTACGTAAGGTTTGAGACTCTTGCTGTACTGGAATGAACTATGATACTACAAATTCCCTTTAAGCCCAAAATCATTCTGGCACTGCTTGTGGCAGTGGTCCTTATGGTTGTGTCTTCTTTTTTCTTTTTTGAGAAAATGGAGAGCATAGTCCACGGTGACCTTTACTATTATGGTCTCATTTTTAGTTACGAGTGGGTAAATTCATACTGGGCTAATTCGCATATGTATATGTATTCTTTGGAGTTGGCGACAATACTTTTTGGGATTTCAATTGTCTTTTTCTTGTTTCACATGAGAAATCGGAAGGATACCCTTTCAAGCTATATTTGCAGTTTGCTGCTTGTTGTGGGCGCGGGAATGAGCTTCTTTTCAATCTATATTTTCTTCAGATTAAACTACATCGTCAACCATGACCTTTACTCCTATGGTTTGATATTTAGTGATAAGTGGTTTGCGGATTTTTCGTTATATACCGAAATAATGGTTTCTTTGATTGCTTTTGCAGCGGTCTTGGCACTGGCAACTTCCACAGTGGTTTATCTGAGCGGAAAAAAAACTGTCAGAGTGGTACTGGCAAAACTGATCGATTCCACCATGATTGCCATTGGAACTGTAGCGCTAGCATTTTCAATAGTTTATGCTTCAGACTTACTCACACTCATCGGTTTGGGTTTGCTGTTCTGGGGTGTGACGTTTTCCTATGTCCGTACCGAAGAATACACCAAAAAGGTACTTTTACAGACGACTGCTTCAGCTCAACTGGTTAAGCTAAATCAGGTTATACAAGAATTAGAATTCACGGGTTACCCAATATACTTGCCCCCAAAATACTTCAGAAAACGCGACATCTACAAGGCGTATATACCGAAGGATAGGTTGGCACTGATTCCAACGCCTGAGCAGATGAATAGAGAAGAACCCAAGTTCTTTATCGAATTCATTGAGAGTCCTCCAGCTGTGTTGATGACTCCCCCAGGTGCCGAACTGGTTCAACTCTTTGAGAAAATGCTCAAGAAAGACTTCTCTAAAGTTAACCTGGTTTATCTTCAACGGAACTTGCCAAAATTGTTAATAGAAGACTTGGAGATTGCTCAGTATTTTGAAATTGCCATTGAAAGCGATAAGGTTCGCGTTGTTATAGATAACTCTGTGTACAACTTCCCAAACTTGGAACCTGAGCAGGCGAACATCTTTCCGTCATTCGGCTCTCCACTTAGCAGCGCTATCGCGTGTATCCTAGCCAAAGTATCAGGCAGCCCAGTCATGAGGGTAAATCCGCGAACCGGCGTTGAGGGAAGACGCGCCACCATCGAATACCGTATATTGCGGTTAGGGGAGAAAACAAGCTAATGATATTTTCTGTTGATTTAGGAAAGATTAGCATCTTATTGGCTGTTACAGCGATAGTACTCCTAATCACATCTGAGTTGCTTTCGCCTTACAATCGTAGAGTCAACATATTCATTAGCAGAAAGAGACTAAGAAGAGCCTCTATATTCTTCTCGATCCTTTTTCTAATAACAGTGGGTATAAGAATATTTGAAATACTTTCATAAGTTTGCAG
>Ga0307426_1001355_pt1 | contig 16298 bp, 13 predicted proteins | sample SalMarWE160340MG_FD_202165 | JGI IMG/M metagenome (GOLD analysis project Ga0307426, IMG submission 202165) | Salt marsh sediment microbial communities from the Plum Island Ecosystem LTER, Massachusetts, United States - WE1603-40 | ecosystem: Environmental > Aquatic > Marine > Intertidal zone >... | reverse complement strand
ACGTGCGCTTACGCCGGGGCAAGCGAGGAAGGACGCGTTCCAGGCGCTCGAACATGTCCGTCCCCCCTACCCGATACCCGCGCATGGCACCGAGCGCCAGCGTCACCACGCGCAGGTCGGCATCCTCTAGCGCCGAAAAAAGCGCGTCGCGCGACGTGCTCAGGCCAAGAGAACCTAGTAAGTACGTGGCGACGAAGCGGCGCTCGACGCGGGGGTCGGCAAGCAGCCGTGCGGCGGGCTCTACCGCCGCCTCGGCGTCCTCGAAGGCCAGGGACCACAGCGCCACGTACGCGGTCCGATCGTCCTCGCCGTGCAGCGCCCTTGCCCGCGCCGCCGGATCGTCCAGGAAACACAGGGCGTGCGCGATCGTCTCCCTCGCCTCCCGCGCGTGATCGACTTTCCATCCCAGCCCAAACCAGACGTCAGCGGCGCGCAGCGTCGCGTTGAAGCGGATCAGATCGTGCTCGAGGATCAGGCGCAGCATGCGGCGAAAAGCCTCGGGGTGCGCCTCGTCGATGGTCTCGAGGATCGCCTGGCGCAGCCCTTCCTGTCGTTGAGCCGCCAACAGCATGCGCTCGACCAAATCCCAGCCTTCCGGGCGCGAGGCGATCAGCAGGGCCCGCGTCACGTGGCGCCCCATCGTTCCCACGGTGTGCTCGCCTCGCGCAGAGGCGACGAGGATCTCGTACACGGCCTGCCCCTCCTCGTCGCCCTGCTCGATCGCCCCGGCAAATAGGACGCCCAGGGCATCTGCTGCGCCCCAGTGCGGCAGATAAGGCGCCCATGCGGCAAACCAGGCGATTTCCTGTTCGTAGCCAGCGACGGCTGCGGCGGTCCTCTGCAGCCAGGAAAAGCGCGCCCATTGGACCACGGCTGGGCTGTGCGGCGCACGGTACGCCCTGCGCGTCGCGCCCGCCTGGTATGGCAGACGCTGGTAGAGCTGCCAGGCGTGATCCACGTGCGCGGCGAGGCGAGGATAGACCGTCGCCAACACGCGCAGCCGCTCGCGCTCTGGCAATGCCTCGTACCGAGACACGATTCGTCCCAGCGCGTCCCTTGTAGGTCGCCGGTCAGGGTTCGCCCACCCGAGCGTGGTATCGGCCACGAGCACGTATGCAATCTCGCGCAGGGCCGGGGCTAGCTTGTTTGCGTTGTGCTCGAACTGCTGGCCCCAGTCCGCACGATAGGCCAGCTTGACCTGCTCCTGGGCTGCCTGTGAGTTCAGCACGCTAGCCTCCTGCCAGGGCGACCAGCCGTAGGAAGGTCACGCGGCTGTCCGGTCCGAGATGGACCGGATCGTCCAGTGCGATCTGCTGCACCTCGTCGATAAAGACATAGTAGATCCCATCTTCAAAGGCCTGCAGCGCGGCCTCGACGGCTGCCTGTGGGTCGACCTCCTGTGCCAGGTCCTGGCCACCCATGCTCACCTTGCCCTGTACGGCCTGCGCATCGATCTCGGACGGGGTCAGCACGCGGAGCACCCGCCGTTCCGCCTGCCGTGCATCGAACGCAGCGACCTCATCGAGGACGATCCGCGCGATCAGGTCGCGCAACCGCACATCCCGTAGAGTGCCCTCCCATTCCGGCGAGAGGTCAAGTGTCAGCGGGGCAAAGGCAGGTTTGCGCTGACCGAGCACCTTGCCCTCGATGGTAATGGTCGTGGTCATAGCGGACCTCCCTATTTTAGAAAAGCCTGGTTCCATTATAGCACAGTCTTTTCCTCTCGATCTGTGAAGAGCGCGTGAACACAGCGAGCCTTCCTAGACACCAGCTACCTCAAAATGGCGTAACCCTCTTGGCAATAGAACATCCGTTCCGTATCATGATATAAACACACCCACAATATCTAGGGGCGGCCCTACCCGCAGACGCGACCAATAGGGTATCGGAGCGCAACTGCCATCGAGGGGTGCCATCTTCACGCATCGTACACATGTGTACCTCATGTTGACGGCCTCCAGAGCTTCTGGTATAATACGTTTACACGGTTTACATCCTGTCACCATCCGCCCCACCCGGGAGGAGAGTAGATGTCCACGCAAGTGGATGCGGATCCAGGGGTCATCGGAGATTTGTTGCTCCGTGAGATGGAGACACGCAACTGGTCCCAGCGCGAAACGGCCAAAGCCTGCCAGTTGAGCAACACGACGATCAGCAAGATCGTGCGCGGGCAGAGCATACCTGATCCCAACACCTGCTTCAAGCTGGCGCAGGGATTGGAGCTTCCCGCACCCTATGTGTTGCGTCTGGCGGGACACGAGATCGCCCAGGTCCGGACCACGTCTCCTTCATTGGAAGCCTTGCTCCACGCACAGTTCGATCGCCTGCCCGAGCGCGCGATCCAGGAAATGCTCGGCGCGATCCGCACGATCGAGAACGCCTATACGACGCCCTCTTCGGAAGACCAGCGCCTGGCCCAGCAAAAGCTGGAGGACCTGGAGCTCGTCCGCCGTTGGCTGGACCCGATCAAGCGCCAAGCGCTGACCGTCGTCCAGGGGGGGAATTTCCTGTTCTACCAGACCGCCGATCTGGACGAACGGGGACGGGAGATCAACCGCAGCGAACTGCTGCCGATCGAAGAAGATGCAAGCCGCCTCTCGACCTTTCCGACGCTCAAATTCGCCAACTCGTTCTGCGTGCAGATCTATCCGCTCTGCGAGTTCGACGCACATCGCTGCCGCTCGCACCCGCTGCACGCCGTGCTCTTTCAACCGATCTATGCCGGAGACCGCGGCACGGGCGTGCGCGTGATCTACCCGGATGGCAGGCAGGTGACGGTTCGCGACCAGGTCACGCAGCAGATCTGGCAGCGAGTCTACGCGGACCTGACTCCTGGCCGGGGCGCACTGTCACTGATCTCATCGACGCAGCAAAAGCAGCAACTGGCGCGCGCCCGCGAGCGCTGGCAGGCCGGCCATCCCAAGGAGCTGTGGGTCAACCCCGATGCTCGGGCCTATGCTGCGCTACTCGCCTCGAACAAGGGTGACAATACGTACCACCTGCTCACCGGGCCGCTGTCGGAGGTGAGCGACGACGACTGGTATGCGCACAGTGCAGAACGAATCGAGCTCATCGACGCCGCGCTCTATGGGCGCTTTAGTACCTCGATCGTGCACCTGCAGGGGTTCTGCCTCAAGCTCTATCCGGAGGTCGAGCACATCACAGCGGCACGCCACATCGTACCCGCACACCGCGTCGTGAGCTGGGAAGAGGACGGGTACGCGCACATCTGCGTGCTGCAAGCCTACCTGGAAACGTGGCTGCACCTGCGCGTGGGCCGAAAAGAGGACGGGCGAGTCACCATCGCCGTGCTGGAAGACACCTCGCCGCGCGCCGATACCGGGCGCCGGCGGCTGGAGGATCTAAAGCGTACGATTGAAGAGAAGGGCATCCAGGTGAACGACTCGCATTCGCCGACCGAGGCGGATGCGTACGACGTATAGAAAAACGAGAAGGAATCGCGACGCGATTCCTTCTCCCTGCCGAAAGTTTACTCGCAGCCGTTGAAGGGGCTGGCCAAAGACCCTTTAACTCGACCCGGGCACCCACGCCGTTGTGTGTTCCCGTGCCGCGCTGCATTCATATAGTAGCACAAAATCGAGCATCCGTCAACTGTCGAACACTATGCAACAGGAGCAACGGCTTTGAAGGTAAAAGAGAGCGGACAACCTTTCCCTTCGCCAACAGGCGATCGAACGACAAGGTAGGACCTCTCTCAGTGCTTGACGTGCAGTGAGCGTAAGTACGACTGCCGAATTGTCATTGCGAGCGAAGCGTCGGACGCGTCGTCCGCGCAATCCCCACCTATCACTGGCAGGGGTCACGCGGACAAAGCGTTCGACCGGGTCGAGACCGGCCTCGCAATGGCTGTGCCAAGGAAAGCCAGATCTGCGATCCTGGCAAAAGGAACTATGTCTGGGCTGGAACGGAACAATGTGACATTGGTCGGCCTCTATGGCGACCTCTACAACAGCATCGTCCGTCCTGAGCGCAAATACGCGGTCAGCCACTACCTGCGCACCCAGTGGGCGCCGCTGCTCGGCGCGGCACGCTTCTGGTTCGTGATCGCCCTGCGCCAGCGCTGTTTCTGGAACGACAAGCAGGATTGGTGCGTGGTCGACATGGAGACCCTGGCCCGCGAGTCCGGGCTCTCGCTGCGCACCGTGAACCGCATCGTGGCCGCGTCGAACGTCCCTGCCGGCGCAACCCTCGAACAGGCGGACGAGGCAGACCTGGACGATCGCGACGGCCTGGCGGCGTGGTTCTTTGACAAGCGGCACCGCCGTCGCTACAGCCAGGAGGTGGGACGCACGATCAACGCCCCGAACCGCTACCATGTGCTGCTGGACGATCCACTGACCCCCGCCGATCAGCTTGCCCTGACCTGTGCCTTGCGCCGTGCGCTCAGCGATCGCTCGCCGGAAGGAACGCTGCAGGCCCTGCAGCGATTGTGCGACCGCGGCCCCGAGCTCCTGCATCCGGTTACCCCACCGTCGCTGCCGGTGGAGGTGATACCGGGCGCGTTCGTGCTCGACCTGGTTGAGGCACACTGCCCCCTACCCGAGCGAGAGAGCGTGCTCTATGCCGAGATCGCGCGCGCCGCGTCGCGCCTGCACAACATCCTCACCCGTCCCGAGCACGCCTACGTCGGCAACCAGTACTTTCGCCTGGAGTGGCTGCCCGAGCTGGGGCCGTTGCTGTCTTCGCTGGTGATCAACCTGCGCGCGCGCTGCTACTGGAACGAGCGGACCGGCGAGCTGCGCGACACCTGCCAGGCAAGCTGGAGCGAGCTGGCAGACGAAATCGGGTGCACGTCGCGGCAACTCCGCAACCTGCGCCAGGAACCACAGCTCTCACATTTTGTCACCACCCTCCACGCCGGCCGTGGCCGCGCGCCCTCTGAATTTCGGGTGAGCATGGCCGATCCGCTGACCGACGCCGGCCAGCGAGCGTTCGCGGCAGAGGCAGGAAAGCAGGACGGCCTGCAGGTGGACCCGGAAACGGGCCAGATCGACGCCTATGCCCTGCTCCAGAAACCGGAAATTCTGGCATCAAGAAGAAACGCGGCCGGCGAGAATAGGGAAGTTTTGGCACCTGGAAGCAATGTTGCAGGGATGAATACGGAAGTTTTGGCAGCTAGAAGCGTGCCCACTGCAGAAAATGCGGAAACCCTGGCACCTGGTAGCAGCGCCAATGCGGAAAAAATGGCATCCAGGGAAGCAGGGAATGCGGAAATCCTGGCATCTGGAAAGGTTGCAAACCCGGAAATTCTGGCACGTGGGAGCGCCAACAATGCGGAAATTGTGGCATCTAGGGATCGGAAATTCTGGCACATAGAAGGCCTCAATGCGGAAGTTTTGGCACTCGAATCCGGAAGTTCTGGCACAACAGATCAAATACGCCTAATTACTTCGAGCAAAAAAGGACTGACAGAAGCAACAGTACTGCTCACGCCGGAACTCGCCAGTGATGCGGCAGCGCTTGCTGCTGCTGTTCGCACCCGGCTCTTTGACCTGCTGGACGTCCAGCAGCCGGGAAAGGGCAGGCTGCACGAACTGGAGCCACGCTGCGACTGGATCGTGGCGTGGGCGCTCTATGCCCTGGCCCAGCCCGGCCTGTCGGAGAACAAGGCGGGCTATGTGTACCGTCGTCTGATCGATCAAGATCCCCCGCCCCAGGACGCGATCCTCCTGGCTGGCCTGTCGCCGCCCGAGTGGCGTGCCCTCTACCGCGCGCAACGCTACGGCGCGGACAGCCAGCTCGATGCCTCGCTGCGCGATCACTTGGCGGCGTGGCACGCTTTGCTGGGCCCGGTCTGGGAGCGGCTCGAGTTTGACCTGGGTACCGGAGAGGCGGCAGCACGCGAGGCGGAGCGCGGCGACCAGCCGCTGGCCATCGCCTCGCACGGGGGCCAGGAGCGTTCCCCTTCCCAGGCGGCGGTACAGCAGGCTGGCCCGCGCGTCCCGCAGCCCGTGGCGGAAGGTACGCCTGCCACGGATCCCGAGCCCGGGGACGGGCCAGGGATGGCTTTGCCTGCGGCGGTCGTGGCGCTGCTGGACGGCGAGGAAGAGGTGTCGTGCACGGAGGCGGGCCGCGAGGTTGCGGCGTGGGATCTATATCATGCCTACGAGCTGGCGCGCGCACTCGAGCCAGAGGAAGAGGGTGAAGCGATCGAGGTCATCTATTGCGCGCGCGATGGGCACGAATACGCGCTCAATGCGGAAGTTTTGGCATTTGCATTGGAGCCATTGCCCCGTGGCGTATGGCGGGCGGTCGAGATAGAGCTGCCGCTGCGCCTCTCGGGCCCCGAGCAGAAGCAAAAGTGGCGCGGCGTGGAGCCGCTCGGGATCCGTGCAGCGGGCGAGCCGGATGTGGCGCCTTGCGTCGTGCTCTGTGTTCCGGACGAGGAACAGTGTGCCTGGCTGCGTGCCTTTCACGCCTCGCTCGCCGCCGAGACCATCGGCGGCGTATTGGGGCAGCAGATCCGCGTCTCCTTCTATGCGCACCGCCGACTGGTGCCTACGCCGAGCCTGGTGCCGTCATAGTGAGAGCACTAGTCCGTGTCGATGACGTGTCTTTCCTCGACGGTGACCGGGATCTCGCGCTGCCCGTTCTCCACTTCTTCCAGCATTGTATCCAGCGCCCAGCGTACCAGCTCCGAGAGCCCGACCTGGTGGTCGTTGGCCACCTGCTCGATGCGCGCGATCAGTTCTTCGGTGAGTAGGTAGGTCTTGCGGTAATAGCGGCCCGCCTTGCTGGCCGGCTTTTCCTGCTTGCCGACCGAGCCGATACCACGCAGCTTGCCGCCAAAGATGTCGACAGTCTCTTCCCGCCTAGTCATTCAGGATCCTTCCTACCAGCTTGATGTATGCCTGGGCGCCGGTGCTGCGTGGAGCGTATTCCCAGATCGTCTTGTGGGCGTTGGGCGCCTCGGCGAGGCGCGTGTTGATCGGGATCGGCTCGGTGACGACGGGGCCAAAGTTCTCTTGCAGGATGCCGAGTACTTCCTCGCTGCGGCGGACGCGCGCGTCGTAAAAGGTGGGGACGATGGCCGTAACGGCGACGTCGGCGCCGGCGCGCTTGGCCTCGGCGACCGTTTCCATGTACTGCTGCGCGCCGACCATGGCCAGGTAGTCGACCGCGATCGGGATCAGCACCTGCTGCGCGTACATGAGCGCGTTCAGGTTGGCGATATCGAGCGAGGGCGCACAGTCGATGATCACCCACTCGTAGCGGCCGTTCTGGTCGCCGAGCGTGTTGCGCAAGATCAGGTGGCTGTTGTGTCCTTCAGCGACCATAAAGTTCTTGACGTTGGCCATGCGGTGGTTGCTGGCCAGCAGATCTAGGTTGCGGCGAGCCTGGACGACGCAGCGCGCCAGCGGTTCCTGGAGCACGAGGGCGTCGTAGGTCGTCTTTTCGGCGCGGACGCCGAGCGCGACAGCACAGTTGCCCTGGCTGTCGAGGTCGATCAGCAGCACGCGGTGGTTCTGCAGGGCCAGGGCGTGGGCCAAAGTGACGGCGGTGGTCGTCTTGCCGACCCCCCCTTTTTCCGATCCGATTGCCAGGATGCGCGGGGCCATCTCTGCTCCTTGCGTACTTTGTGTGTACATTAGGTGTACATATGTGTACTAGGACGTGTGCATGCATACGAGTGTGTTCATAGGTGTCCATATGGATGCATGCTGTACAAGAGTTGAGTAAAGGATGTGTACATTCTAGCACGGGTCATGGGAGGTGTCAAATCGGGGATCTTGGTCCCCGTTCTTTTTTTCAAGAACGGGTACCTGTAGTTGATGGACTCGTTCCTTCTCGACGTACCCGTTCCTTCGGAAAGGAACGGGTACGTCGCGCACGTATTACCGCATGATCACCTGGTACAGCCGGTACCGCGTTGCGCCGATACCCCTCCCCCACCCTATTCGCCGCCGGCGATCACGCGCCCGTCGTGTACCAGCGTCACGTCGTGGCGCCCATCCGCGTTGGGATGGCGCGCACGGTCGATCAGCGCCTCCTGAAAGCCCTCGCGGCTGAAAAGAATGAACCACTCTTGCCGCTCGCCGCGACGCCAGCGCACCTGCTGTGCCTTGCCGTACAACGCCTTGAGCACGTCGATCCCGACCGGCTGTCCCGTCCACTTGCATTCGCCGAACATGATGTCGCGCGTCTCCTGGTTCAGCGCCACGAGGTCCATCTCCTCGTTCCGCCCCCACCAGCGCCCGACGCGCTGCGGGATAAAGGGCAGGACGCCCTGGTCGGCCAGGCGCCACAGGTAGCTGGCGCAGCACTCTTCGAAGGCCTGGGCGGTGAACTCGCTGTCGAACGTGGCGCGCAGTTGGGCCTCTACGTTGCTGGTGCGGCCGATCTCGAGGTAGTTCTGGTTGGGAAAGACGTATCGGAACCAGAACCGCGCCAGGTGGTCCGAGATGTAGTACAGGCCGCGGCGCGAGCGTGGGCCGGCGGTGACCGGCACCCGCCGCTCGACGAAATTCAGGTCTTCCAGCGTCTGCAGGTACGCGCTGAGGCGGTTGGCCTGTATCTCGAGCGTGCGCCCGATGTGGCCGATCTTGCGATCGCCGGTGGCGATCGTCTGCAAGATCGAAAAATAGGTCGTCGTCTCGCTGACCTCGCCGGTCAGCAAAAAGCGCGGCTCGTCATAGAGGGCGCTGCCCGGCTGCAGGATGTGCATGACGATCTGCTCGAGCAGGTCCTCCCCGTCCTGGCGCAGCAGCTCGATGTAGCGCGGGATGCCGCCGGTGACGGCATAGAGCGGCACCAGGTCGTTGAACGAGCCATCAAAGACGTCGATATAGTCGGCGAACTGCAGCGGCCGCAGGCGCAACTGCCCGGTGCGCCGCCCGTAGAGCGGGCTGCCTGCGTCGAGCACCAGGCGCCGCATCATGCCCACCAGGCTGCCGCACAGGATCAGCATGACGTTCATGTCCTTGAACTGCTCGTCCCACAGCCCCTGGATGAAGGAGGGATAGCCCGGCGTAGTCTTGGCCAGGTACTGGAACTCGTCGATCACCAGCACCGTCTTTTGGCCGGGGTCGAGGCGCTGGATCAGGAGCTGAAAGAGCGTGTCCCAGTCCCCCGCCGATACGCGCGCCAGGAGCGGATCGCCCGTGAAATCGCTCATCGCAGCCTGAAAGCGGCGGCGCTGTACGCTCTCCAGCCGCTCGTCGGCCAGGAAATACATGGCCGGCTTGTCGCGAATGAACTCCTTGATCAGCGTGGTCTTGCCCACCCGCCGCCGGCCATAGATCACGACCAGGCTCCCCCTCTCCCGGGCATACTCGCGCTCTAGCGTCCGCATCTCCGCCTGCCGGTCCCAGAACATCGCTCCCCTCCATGGCATCATCTAAGCTTGATTAGTCTAAGCTTGATTAGACTAATCACAAGTATAACACGGCCCCCTCCAGGCGGCAAATGCTTCGTGCCACGACCCCACTTGACACCACCCCACACTCGGTTACAATGAAGGTATACGTTCCCACGTCTACCTTGAACGTCCTGCCCGCCGAGGACAGTGCCATGCGTACCCTCGAACGCAAACCGAACGCAACCCGGCGGCCCTCCGAATCGGCCCACCCCGATCCGGCGCGACTCGGGCAAACCGCGCGCCGGACCGCCCTGCTTCTACGCCCTAGACGGCCCTGGCACCGGCTTCCGGGGATCTAGCAGGCGTGTACCATTGACGACCTGTGCGGCGTGTGGCATCCTGTAGATACAAGTCAAGAAGCCCCGCGGCCTGACCTGCCCGGGGCGGTGACCGGGGTGTGACGACACTCGGTGCCGATATGGTAGCAGGTGTACCCGCTCGCCGTCAAATCCGGTGGGCGGGGTTTCCGTTTTCTGCGTGGGGAGTGTGCGATTTTCGTACCGCCGTCACTGCTGTTCAATTGCTGATTCAGTTCGGCAGTGGCATGGTCGGTAGCTCCCCAGCTAATCGTGGTCACGAGCATGACTGAGCCACGAGTGCTTTGGTGGCGTTTGAGGGCCGTCCTCGTCGTTTTGGCGGCTGCCAAGGCGGAGAGGGCACCCGGAAAGAGAGCAGTTCGTGTACCGTCCACAGATGGTCCGTAATGCCAGCCCAATCGCAGGGGTCCTACGAAGCCAACGTCGCCGCTCGTTGGGCAGATAGAGCGGCACACGCAAGCTCTGGTGGTAGGTGCAGAAGTTGTAGACTGTGCCGACCAAGTACATCGCGTCGTGCAAGGTGCTTGTTTGGCGGGCCAGCGCGCGACCACGACGAATCAGCGCCGTGATCCGCGACCGAAAGGTGGCGTTCAGCCGCTCGATGTAGGCGGTGTTGATCTGCCCACCGCCTTGCGTGTGCTGCAGCAGGGCATCGACGTGTGCCTGGGTTCCTTGTACGATACGACGCGCCACAGCCACCACCTGTCTGTGGGCATATTGCTTGATCACCTGGGCGATGAAGATGCCGTCCCAAGGGCGCAAACGGGGACGTCCCTGCTTCCCAGTGCGGACAGGCTCTCGGAAGACGTGCCGGATGGCGCGTACGTATGCCGCACATCTGTCGACGCAGAACAACAACGGACGACATAACGCACTATGGCGAATCTGCTGCACCAGAGCGACGATCAACTGCATATCCCGCGCTGTGCTGAGCACACCGCCCAGCCACAGGCGCGTCTGCACCTGGATCGCCATCGCCATCCAGAGAATACCGCCCTGGATCTTGGCCCGGATCTCGTCTGCTTGCACCTACCCCAGGTCACGCGGTCGCTCGACTGGGTGCTCGTGCACGCGCTGGCAGTGCTCCCCAGACCGTGCCTGCCAACTCAACACCGTGCGCTCATCCAGGCCAAAGGCCGCGACAATGGCTTGCAGGGGACAACGTGAGACAGCAGGGTCACGACGATGACCACCACGTCTTCGGCGGTCCGCAACCGACAGAACACGGTGCCCTTGGTTCCAGCAAAGGTCTTGCCACACACGCGACACTGGTATCGCCGTTTCTTCCGACTATGCACGCCGATGTTTCCTTTACCGGCTTGTCCACTTGCGGAAAAAGCCGAATTGGGGCAAAATACGGTCGTGGGTCCACTTGGCACATCCTGGTTGACTTGGTAGGTCAAACCAGATTGTGCCAGTGGACCCCGTTTTTGCCAAGTTACGTCCCCACCACGGTTTAGTGGGATCCTACCTGTTCTTGTCAAGTGAAAACAGATCCATTTGATCGCCGAAAAGCGAGCCAACAACTGCACGCATATTGTAGCGTTAGGGGGAAGCGATGATCCTTGATCTGCTGAAGAGACGCTATAGCGCTCGCAAGTTCCTTGACAAACCAGTCTCGGATGAGATCATCTGCGAGATGCTCGAAGCGGCCCGACTTGCGCCATCTGGCGGCAACGAGCAAGCGTGGGCCTTTGGTGTCGTGACCGACAGGACGCTGATCCGAGAGATCGCTTCCCTCAGCTACTACAATGAGAAATGGATGACTCGTGCCCCCCTCATCGTGGCGCTGTGTACCCGGTTGACCGGATCCATTGCCACCAAGGACTTGCGATTTCCCGAGCTGGCCGCTGCCAGAGAGGAGTACCTCGAGTGTATCGGGATGGAGGAACACCAAGTCAAGATCCCTGGGACGCAGATGGCCTTGGTAGCTCTGGAGCACGGCGTGCAATGCACCTGGGTTTCCCACTTTATGGTCAAAGAGGTGGCAGAGGTCCTGCGACTTCCTGCGCGCTACCTTCCCACGAACCTGCTCGTCTTCGGATACCCAGAGGGAGAGAATCCCACAGAAAGCGGAAGGCCCAGGAAACGAGATCTCCAGGACATTGTCTTCTACAATACGGCCGAGAACCTGCCCCCTGCTGACCAAGTCCCACACTGGAAATGGGACTGATCGGTCGCAGGAAGCCGTACAGTCGGCCGACTATTCGCTTCGGAGAGCGTGGTGCGAACTCACGAGCAATGTGGTCTGTCGCTGCCAGCATTTCGGGCTGCGGCCTGCACACTCGCACTAACCGTCTCCTGTCAGAGGAACTGGAGGATGGGAGCTTTCTCAGCGACCACGTCGTCTTCCTTGCGAATGGTGACCGGGATACCGCGGTTTACATCCCCTTGACCATCGCTCGGCCTCGTCCTCGTAGATGCCCAGCAACAGGTGCGCGTTGTGGGCACAACAGTCTGGTCGGGGCAGTGTTGGTCGGTGTCGCCTTTGGTGCCTCGGCCCTATTGTTCAAGCTCTTCGGACACACGAGCGGCCTCGACAAACTGGCCGCGCTGTATCCTGCGACCAGTCCTCCGGAAGGACCTATGTATCGGAGGCAGTGGATGGCCGTTGGTCCAGTGTACTACAAGAACTCTGCGGACATCAGTGTCGGGCCCCGAGGTCTCTACGTCTGGGTGAGGCCGTTTCTCGCCAAGTACGATCCGGTGCTGATCCCTTGGACCGAGCTAAGGGACCCACGTGGGGCAATCCTGTACTGGCAGCGGGCGGTGCGGCTGACGGTCGGTAACCCTCAGGTCACGACGCTGGTGTTCACGGAGTGGCTTTTTCGGGAGATGAGCTCATTTCTCCATGCTCGGGGGTCTGAACGTTACCGTGGACCAAGAGAGGAACCTGCTGCAGAAAGTGGGCATTTCGGCGGTTCACAGTAGGTGCCTCTCGGCCCCAGCACGTCGGCGCTGCTGCTGGCCGACATCCGGCCCTCGGGGCTGCAAGTGCTGGCCTACGAGACGCTGATCCTGACTAACCAGGGGGTGCCTTACCTGTACGTGATCTGGAACAAGATCCTGCCCGCGCTGAGCAAGCGGATCGCCGCACGGCGAAAGGCTCTCTAGCCCCGGCAATAGGGTCCCTCTCTTGCAGCCTGTCGACCCGTCTGGCGGTGTTCCCCCTGACCGGCCGGGCATTCCACGCGTCTCGATCGAGGCCCTGATAAAGACGGCCTTGGCCCTGGTGGGTAAGGGAAGTTGTGCCCGCGATGCGCCGATCGCGTAAGCCGTGCGAAGGAGCCATTTATCATCCAGATTAGTCTAATCAAACTTAGTCTAATCAAACTTAGTCTAACTAGTACTACAACGAGACTTTGACTTAGGCTATCATGCTACCCCGAAAGGGCAAACCACATTACCTGGGGGGCAGCGTGAACGCGATTATCAAGACACCGCCAGAGCTGAATCTGGCGCCACAAGACCTCAATGGCTTGTTGGATGAAGTACACGAATATCAAGCAGCTTACCGTCCGCTGTTCCAGCGTCGTGAGCAGCGAGAAAAGAGCGAGAGCTACCTGTATGGGCTGTTGTCGCCCGAGATCAAGAACAAGGCGATAGAACCCATGATGCTGGAGTTGGAAGGCGACAACCAGAGCGAGATTCGTGCGATGCAGCACTTCATTAGCGAAGGCGCCTGGGAGGATGACGCCGTCTTGAGGCAGCATTGGCAGGAAGTGGCCAAGGACCTCGCTGATGCAGAAGGCGTCTTTACCTTGGATGGCAGTGACTTCCCCAAGCAGGGAAGCGAATCGGTGGGTGTAAAGCGACAGTGGTGCGGCGAATTGGGCAAGCGGGCCAACTGCCAAGCGGGTGTCTTTCTGGGCTATGTGAGTCCAAAGGGATACACCTTGCTTCATCGACGGCTGTATCTGCCCGAAGAGTGGGTAGAGGATGAAGCCTACGCAGCGCGTCGTGAGAAGTGTGGCGTACCGCAAGAGGTCACCTTCCAGACCAAGCCGACATTGGGCCTGGAGATCCTGAAGGAGGTACGCCAGGTCGGTACGCTGCCTGGTCGTTGGCTGGCCTGTGACGAAGCTTTTGGTCGTTCGACCGCGTTTCTGGATCAAGTGGACGAGCTGGGACTGTGGTACTACGCTGAAGTGCCTCACGATACGTGCGTGTGGCTTGAGAAGCCGGCGACCTGCGTTCCTCAGTGGTCGGGTAGCGGACGTAAGCCGACACGGGAACGACTGGCCGCTGGAGCCCCTGACCGGCAATCGGTCATCGAGGTCGCTGCGGCTTTGCCTGCTGCGCGCTGGCGGCGACGTACGATCAAGGAAGGCAGCAAAGGGCCGATCGTCGCCGACTTTGCCGTGCTGCGTGTGTTCGCGGTACGTGACGCCTTGCCTGGGCCAGAGGTATGGCTGGTCTTTCGTCGCGCTCGCGCCACCGGCGAACTCAAAGTCTACCTGAGCAATGCGCCGCTGAAGACACCGCTGCTTACGCTGGTTCGACTCAGTGGCATGCGCTGGCCGATAGAGACCTGTTTTGAGGACGGTAAGCAACTGGTCGGGATGGGGGACTATCAGGTTCGAAGCTGGATCGGATGGCATCATCATATGACCATGTGTATCTTGGCACATTTCTTTCTGGTTCGCCTTCAGCTCCGTCTGGGAGACAAAGCGCCCGCGCTGACATTGCCGCAAGTCAAGTTGTTGTTGACCGGCGTCTTGCCCAAGCGAGAGTTCGACCGCGAATGGGTGCTTGAGGTCTTGGGCTACCGGCAGCGACGCAATCATGCGGCCTATCTCTCCCATCGCAAGCGCCGACTCGGTCTACTCGATCGGTCAGAGCAATGAAATCTCGTTGTAGTACTAGATGATAAATATCTGCACCTCGGGGATTGCGCGGACGTTCCGTCCGTCGCCGGGAGAGATCCTCCCCCGATTTGGTGGACAGTCGGTTAAGCAATAGCGGACCCTTGATGATAGAGTTGCTCATAGTTTGCCGGACTCATATAACCGATCGACGAGTGGAGCCGTCGGCGATTGTAGAAGGCCTCGATGTAGTAGAAGAGGTCCGTTCTTGCTTCGTCGCGGGTGCGATACGTACGATGATGCGTCCACTCGCTCTTCAGCGTGCCGAAGAAGCTTTCCATCGGCGCATTGTCGTACCACGTGCCGACGCCGTTCATACTGACCTCGATGCCCCAGTCTCTCAGCATCTGTTGGTACTCGCCGCTGGTATACTGGCTGCCTTGATCCGAGTGATGAATCAGACATGGAGCAATCTCACGCTGTTGGACAGCCATGCTCAGTGCATTCAGCGTCAAGTCGTCCGTCATCCGATCCGACATCGCCCAGCCCACCACGCGGCGGCTGTACAGGTCCAGCGCAACCGCCAGGTAGAGCCACCCTTCCTCGGTTGCGATGTAGGTGATGTCTGCCAGCCATTTCTCATTCGGTCGCTCGGCCTCAAAATCCCGCTGCAGCACATTCGGCGCCACCGGATCGGCCTTGTTGCGTCTGGTTGTGGTCTTGTAGGCCTTGACCTGTCGAGCCTGCAGGCCATGCAGACGCATCAAGCGCGCCACGCGGTTCTCGCTGCAGGGGACGTCTTGCTTCTTGAGCGCCTGGTAGATGCGCGGGCTACCATACGTCCCGTGGGTCTTGTCGTACACGGCCTTGATCTGCTTGTACAGCGCTTGATTCGCCATCTCTCGCTCGCTGGCTGGCCGGCCGCGCCAGGCGTAGTAGCCGCTGTGCGACACCTCCAACACCTTGCACATGCGCGTGATCGGGAACTCGTCCCGATGATCCTCGATGAACTGGAATCTCATCTGCTTGGTTGCGAGAAGATGGTCACTACTTTTTTTAGGATATCCCGCTCTTGTCGCAGGATCTCGTTCTCCCGTTCCAGCTGGCGAATGCGCGCTTCCTCCAGCGTGAGGACTTCCCGGTCAGGAAAGGCCCCTTCAACGTCCGCCCCATACTTCTGCTTCCAGCGGGACAGGCTACTCGGCGCCATACCCAACTCATTCGCAATCTCGACCTGGGTCCTGCCGCTTCTCTCGAGCAAGCGGACCGCTTCGATCTTGAACTCGCGCGTGTACGTCTTTCTTTTCTGTGCCATTGTCTGTCTCCCTCCCAAGTGGATTATACACGATCTTGCTTATCTTCGTGTCCACTTTTCTGGGGGAAGATCAGAGAGCACCGACTCGCAATGACAATGCAACAGCCCTAACGAAACCGTCCCACATGCTTGACAGGCAAGCAAAATCGTGATAAAATATGACCGTGGTCAAGTTTGACTGCGGTCATAGGTGACTGTGGTCATGATCTGTGCATCGTCGCAGGCGGGGCGTTGACCCGCAACGGAGTGAGGGCCTATGGACGAATGGGAATCCAGGCGAGAACGCAAGAAGCAAGAGACGCGACAGCGCCTGCTTGACGCGGGCTGGCAGTTGTTCAACCAGCGTGGCTACGACGATACTACCGTCGCCGAGATCGCCGCGGCAGCCGACGTGGCCAAGGGCACCCTGTTCAACTATTTTCCGACCAAGGAATCGCTCCTCGACCAGATCGGCCTGTGGCGCATCGATCTGCTGGGCGACC
>Ga0307426_1001347_pt1 | contig 16322 bp, 18 predicted proteins | sample SalMarWE160340MG_FD_202165 | JGI IMG/M metagenome (GOLD analysis project Ga0307426, IMG submission 202165) | Salt marsh sediment microbial communities from the Plum Island Ecosystem LTER, Massachusetts, United States - WE1603-40 | ecosystem: Environmental > Aquatic > Marine > Intertidal zone >... | reverse complement strand
CAAAGCTTGGTTGAATGACCGTGATGTGCAATATAAATATGTTGATGTTGATCAGATTAATTTTGAAGAAAAGTCAAAAATAATGGATTATTTAAGAGAAAACTACCAATCTAGGATTTCATATCCTTTTATGATTTGTGATGATGAGGTTGTAGTGGGGTATAATCCAGATAAATATGAAGAATTTATGAAATCTAGAGGTAATTAAGATGGATATGAAAACTAAAGAAGGAATGATGGAATACTGCAATAAAGTCTGTAAAACAAATAAGTGGATATTAAATAAAGATCAAGAAACTCTCAATAATTTAATTGAAGGCTTAGTAGATAATAAAAAGAAAAATGGATATCAATCATGTCCATGTCGTCTAGCTTCCGGGAATCGAGATTTGGATAGGGATTTAATATGTCCTTGTGACTATGCTCCATTAGATATAAAAGAATATGGTGCATGCTACTGCAATTTATATTTACGTCTAGATTTCTATGAGATTGTTGGGAAAACTTATATTCTTGTTCCTGAAAGAAGACCTTTAGAGAAGGAAAAAGCAGTATTAAATTATTTTAAAAAATAAATCTCGTTTTACACCTCTTTTTTTCTGTTTATTTGTTTTAGAAGAGTTTCAATTGATTTTTTATTTATAAATAAAACCCTTAAATAAGAGGGCTTCTCTATTTAATTTATGACAGATAATGAAAAATCTGATGACGAGTTAGAGGAAGAACTTGATAAAGCATTCAAAGATAGTGAAAGGTTAAGAGATCATTGTGGAACGCCTATGCCAAGTAATAAAGAAGTGGGCATACAGAGAACTGATGTTAAAATCAAAAAAAATAAGTAAATCTTAAAGAATTTTCTTTTTTATTTATTTTTAAACTTGTTTGTATTTGATCGATATTCAATTTTATAATAAAAATGTAGATAAATTGATTATAATAGGATAACTGCTTTATTGAATGTTAATGAAGTCTTTATAAAGAATTAAGCTTTGTTAATTACGTGTGATATTTATGAAAGAACGAATAAAAGGAAGAAAAAATTATCCTACTGATGAAGTTGATCCGGAAAATTTTCTTAGTGATGAAACAGTAAGAGATTTCATTAGGAAGAAGGATAGAATTCAATTTAAAGCAGATGATTATGATAAACTCTATAATTGTGTTCATTGTGGAGAATGCGGGACAGAAAATGAACGTATTTTATTAAAACAAAAATATATTGAAGATGGAAATACATTTGAAGGGATAAATGAGATGATTGAATGTTTTGAGAAATATAGATCACCATATCCTACAAATAAAATGCGAATAAAACCCCCAAAAGGAATTCCAAATAAATCTGATACTCTTTTTTTTATGGGTTGTCTCTCTACGATAAGGATTCCCCATTATACTGAACATGCTCTTCAATATCTTATGCAACAAGAGATTGATTTCACTATTTTAGAAACTGAAATTTGTTGTGGATGGCATTTAAAAATCAGCGGATTGATAAATGAGTTTGAAACATGTATAAAAGAGAATAGAGAACTGTTTAATGCAAAAAAATTTAAGGAAATAATTTGCTTGTGTCCCGCTTGTTATCATCTTTTTAAAAATGAAATGGAGGGTTTAAATGCTGAAGTAAGATATATTTCTGATTACTTAAAACCTTCGATTGTACATAAAACGAGCAGAGTTGGGATACAGCACCTATGTCAATTAATGAATAGAGGTGAAGCGGGGATAGATAAGCATGTTAATAATACTCTTAAAAAAAGTGGATATAATGTGGTAGATATCCCTCACTGGTGTTGTGGTGGTGGATCTGGTTGGATGGGACGCACTGATATAATAGAGGGTATTGCTCGTAAGAGAATGTCTGATTTTGATCGAGATGATCTTGATTATATAACAACTTATTGTCCTTCATGCTGGTGGATTCTACGACGATTTAGCAAACAGTGTAAAATTCATCCATCTGCTATTGATTTATTCGAATTATTGCTATAAAATCCCACAAATGAAAGAAGATTATAAATGTCCCTGTCAAGAAGTTGATCCAGACAACTTCATTACTAATGAAGAAGTAAGACATCTAATAGAAAATAGAGATAATTATAAATTTCAACAACAAGACTACTTTCGACTGGATAATTGTATTCATTGTAATGATTGTGGTACATCTGAAGAGCGTTTTATTTTGAAGCATAAATTCTTAACAGATGGGAATTCAATCGATGGATTAGATATAAATATCGACAATATAGAAAGATATAAAACGCCATTTATTAGAAATAAGAATCGAATTAAAATTCCTAACGCAGTGTCTAAAGAAAGTAACACTTTATTATACATTGGTTGTTTTACTACTGTTAAAACTCCAGAATATGGGAGTAGTATTATGAAATACCTTCTTTCTAAGAAAATTGATTCTTTTATTCTTGAAAAGGAAGACTGCTGTGGATATCCTATATTATGTACGGGAGCATTAGAATCTTATAACTATTTGGTTGAAAATAATCTAGAAAAATTTAAAGCCAAGGGGATAGATACAGTCATTACCGTTTGTCCTAGCTGTTTTATGGTTTTTAATAAACATTACAGTCAGTATGGGATAAAAATTAGATACTTTACAGAATATCTAGAACCATCAAAATTTAAAAAATCAGGAAATTTAGTAATACAACATGCTTGTCCATTAAAAAATGGAGAGATTCCTTTTATAGTTGAACATGTTGAAAAAATTTACAAACATTGTGGATATATCTTAATAGATTCTATTCCACAAGATTGTTGTGGAGGTGGTGTAGATCATCAATTACGTACTGATGTATCTGAAGCAATAGCTCTTAAAAGAATAGAAGATTTTAAGGGATTAAATAATCTATCTAAACTTTTACCAGATGTTCCAAATTATATTATAACTTATTGTCCGGATGCTTATTGGATTATAAAAGTCTTTGGTAGAAAGAAGAAAATAGAGTTCAGACTAAAAAATATGTGCGAGTTATTACTTTAGTTTACATCGAGTTATTATGTTCTTTGTTAAAAAACTTATAAGAAATTTATTAAATTTGGAACTTTTTTAATATTTGACTAGTGTGGAACCAAAAAGAAGTCTCGATGAAAAAAAAGTTGAAAAAAAATATAAAAAGTTCACTTTAAGAGAATTTGGAGGAGCTTTTGGAGATTGGGGTACATTAATTCCTTTTATAATTGGATACATTTCAATTGTAGGGTTAAGTCCGGCAGGAATCTTTCTTACTTTGGGAATTACTAATATTATTTTGGGAGTGAAATTTAACCTCCCCCTGCCAGTTCAACCTCAGAAAACAATTGGCACAGTAGCTATTTCAGAAAATTGGACTCCAGATATTGTTATTTCTACTGGATTTGGTACTGGAGTTATATGGCTTCTTCTTGGATTTTCAAAGAAACTCAATAACATTGTGAGAAAAGTTCCTATTATAGCAGTAAGAGGTATTCAACTAGGGTTAGCCTTCATTTTAGGGTGGACAGGAATTTTATTATTTAGTGAGAATGTATTTTTAGGTTTCATTTCAATATCAATTATTTTATTGCTTATAAAGAATAAACCAATACCATCCGCAATAATTCTTACATTTGGGGGAATTTTACTAATGATTTTTACAGGTATTATTAGTATAACTGAATTAAAATTCAGCATTCCAACATTATCTTTTGGAATACCTACATGGAATAATTTTTTATACGGAATGGTATATGCAGGAATTGCCCAGTTATTTTTAACGTTAACAAATGTTATGATTGCTACAGTTGTATTAATTAAAGAGCTCTTTCCCGAGAAAGCAGGGATTGATGCTAATACTTTAGCTTTTAATATGGGAGCAATGAATTTAATTAATCCTTTTTTAGTAGGTATGCCTTTATGTCATGGTTCAGGAGGATTAATGGCTCAGTACGCTTTTGGAGCTAGAACTGGAGGATCTATGATATTAGAGGGGATAATGGAATTATTTCTTGGATTATTTTTTTCTGATACTCTATTTATTCTTTTTACTAAGTTTCCCATGGCAATTCTAGGAGCTATGCTTATTTATACTGCCTTTTTATTAGGAAAAATAGCTTTGAAAGATTTTGATATGAAAACTTTTCCAATAATATTAGTCTCAGCAATTTTTTCCTACCTTATCAATATAGCTATTGGATTTCTAATTGGGATAACACTTTATTACATTTTTAAAAAATTAGTTGACAAACCAGAAAGTTGATCAATTAAATTTACATTTTGAACTATTAATACAATTCCATTAGAGTTTATTCCATAATAATTCTGAACTGATTTTTTTTATAATTTAAATGAAAAATTCTTTTAAGTGTGAAAGTAAATATTCATATTAGAATGAACAAATGGGTGATTTTTTGTTATTTTCCGAAAATGAAATGAATAATATAAAAAGAGAAATGGCTAAACTAAAAGAAAAAGTTGTACTTAAACTATTTACTGATTTTAAAACTAAAGAAGATGGAACAAAAATAAGAAAGTGTATGGCTTGTGAGGGAACATATGAGTTATTAAAAACTTTAGAAGATCTTTCTAATGGAAAGCTAATAATTGAGGAAATATCTACTGAAGAAAATGAAGAAGAAGCAAAGAAATTCAATGTTGATAAAATACCTGCTATTCTATTTGCTGATGACAATGATGAAGAGATTATTCGATATTTAGCACACCCTATAGGATCTGAATTTGTACCTTTTCTCAATAGTATACAATATTTTTCAGGAGTAAGACCTTATTATGCGGATCAAATCATTTCTCATCTTAAAAAGATATCAAAATCAAAAATGAAAATCTTTATCACACCAACATGTCCATATTGTCCTGCTACTGTCCCAGTGCTAACTTTATTTGCAATAGTTTCTAAAGGAAAGATTTCAGCAGAAATAATTGATGTTAATTTAAATCCAGACATTGGTATGAAATATCAAGTTCAAGGAGTCCCTCATACAGTAATAAATGAGAAGGAGCATATTTACGGAATGTTTACACCTCAAGATTTACTTGATAAACTTACCAAAGGAGAAAGAGATTTTGGAGGAATGTATGCTTAATTATATTTAGGTGATTTTTGAAAATGTCTCAGGATGATAGATATAAAGATATAATTATAAGAGAAATGGCTAAATTAAAAAAAACTGTTAAATTAAAGGTTTTTACATGTAAAATAAAGCCTTCATCGGGGAGTTTAATAAGAGAGTGTATGGATTGTAATCAATTTATGGCACTATTGAGAATATATGAAGAAAATTCCAATGGAATGCTAACAATTGAGGAATTATGTATTGATGATAACCCTGAATTTACTAAAAAGTATGATATTTCGAGAGTGCCTACAATCTTATTTATTGATGAGGAGGGAAGAGAAATTATACGATATTTAGCAGCCCCGCAAGGTGGCGAAATTCAACCGTTTATTCAAGCTATATTTGCTTTTGCTGGAGCACCAAATTATTACGAAGCTACAATAAAACAAAATTTAGACAGAATTCAACCTTCCACAATTAAAGTAATGATAACGGAAACGTGCCCTTACTGCCCTCAGGTCTCTACTATCGCCAATAACTTTGCTATTGCATCTAAGGGGAAAATAAGAACCGTGATTATAGATATTATGGCAAATCCAGATATCGGTCAATATTATGACGCAGCAGGCGTTCCTTATACTATCATAAATGATCAAAAAACTTTGGTTGGAATGGTTGGTGCAAATGAAATATTAAGAGCGTTGATCGGAGGTAATATACATGTTCAATATTGATATGGATGAGATTGATTTAGAAAAAACGTACGATCTTATAATTTTAGGAGGAGGTCCTGCCGCATTAGGATGTGCCATATATGCAGCTCGATTTGCGATGGATATCTTAGTTGTTGGTAAAACTTTTGGAGGATTAATTGCAACAACTCATATTGTAGAGAATTATCCCGCTATTACATCAATAAGTGGTCAAGGATTGATGGATATGTTTAAGGACCACATGGACTCACTCAAGATCCCTTACATCTCAGATGAGATACGGAGTATTGATAGAGTTGATGATCACTTTGAACTCCATTCTTTCTTTCAAAAATTTAAAGCTCATTCAATTTGCATAGCAACTGGGTCAGAAAGAAGGAAGTTAGGCATTCCTGGGGAAGAAAAATTTATTGGGAGAGGTGTTTCATATTGTGCGACTTGTGATGGACCATTTTATAAGGATAAAAGTGTTTGTGTGATTGGTGGGAGTGACTCCGCTGCTAAAGAAGCCTTATTTTTAGCTCAAAGTGTAAATAATGTATATATTATTTATCGAGGAGAAGAAATTAGAGCTGAACCAATAAACAAGAGAAGAGTGTACGATAATGATAAAATTGAGATAATTTACAAAACAAAAATTGTAGAAATTAAAGGCGATACAACAGTAAAATCAGTAATTTTTGATAATGGAAAAGAATTTGAAGTAGATGGTGTGTTTATTGAGATAGGATCGATTCCTAAATCTGAATTAGCAAATCATATTGGAGTTGAAACAAATGAAAAAGGTGAGATTAAAATTAATCGTAAATCAGAAACAAATGTTCCAGGTATTTATGCTGCGGGAGATGTAGCTGATGCACCTTTTAAACAAGCGATTACAGGAGTCTCTGAAGGCGTAATAGCAGCATATTCTGCTTTCGATTATGTTAAAGAAATGAATATTGAATATTAATAGAAATTTTCTTCCTTATTTAATTCTTAATCTATAAGCATTTCTATAAAGATCCAGTTTTGACGTATAGGTTCTAAAATTTCATTTTGAAAGACTTCACTCTCTTGATATGGATTAATTTCGTTAAATCCAATTGATTTGTATAATCCTTGAGCCTCCTTCATGAATGGACCAGTATCTAATCGAAGCTTTGAAAATCCTAAATTATTTGCTTCATTAATCAATCTTTCGAGTAATTTCTTACCCAAACCTTTACCCCTAAATCCAGAACGAACATACATTCTCTTAATCTCACATATTTTCTGATCGATCCTCCTCATTGATGCTAAACCAACAATAAGATTCTCAAATTTACAGATAAATAAACACCCCTCAGGAGGTAAAAATTTATAAAATTCATTCATACTTGTATCAACTGCTTCTTTAACTACTTCATTAACATCAAAATTAAGATTAAACTCCTTATTTATCTTTGACACAACCCATTCAAGGTATTCTGAATATAATTGTTTAACTTGGTCTTTATAGTGGTCAGTTTCGATTTGAAGAATCCTAATCATAGTTTATTTAGAACACTAATACATAAAATTACTTTATTAAAATATTGTTTAAATTATTAATATAATTTTAATTTTAAAAATAAGAAATAAGAAAAAAAAAAGATTTATTCAATTTCAATCTCAACACTATGGAACTCGGGCTCTTTGAAAGGCACTTTAATCTTAAGGAGTCCATTTTTATAAACAGCTTTTGCTTCTTCTGGTTTTATAGGACAACAAACAGTATAGGAACCTATAAAAGTAGTATCTTCAGTTTCTCCTTTAACGAAAAAGCTATCATCATGCATTTTAAGTTTAATTGTTTCTTTCTCTACTCCGGGCAATTGAATTTCAATTTTATAGGTATTATCTTCGTCATCCGCCCAAGAACACACCTCTGGAGACATTAAATATTTTTCTGTTTCTTTTATTTCAGACATATTTTTCACATAAACGGTTAAAATTATAAGTTTATTTCTTGATATCTTGATCTAAAAGACCTGATTTAAAAGTTCTTTCTAGATATTATTAAAAAAAGAGATTTTTTCGCTTAATTATTAGTTTAAAAATCAGATCTATTTTTAATTTATAACACCATAGATTTTATGTAATACAGAATCATATTAAGGGTGGAATAAACATGAGTCTACAGATAAAATTTCTAAAATTTTTCCCCAATATTCTTTTATATCCCAATCTTGGTTCTTTTTTACTTTTTCAGAGATTTCTTTCAGAATCTCTCTGATTTTAAGTGAACTAAAATAAGATAAATTTGGCGTGATTACTGATAACATATATTGTTTTTCTCCATATCTCTCATTTTCAGCTGGAAAAGAATCAAAAAACAAATAGCCCTTATTCTTAATATTTTCAATGTTAAGTAATATACCTTGAGATTTTGTGATTTTATCATGCCCATAGATCGAAGTTGCAGCATGAAATAATTGCTTGCCAATTGTATTAATTGAAAAAGGTAAATTTTCATCAGAGGGGTAACCTTCCTTTACAGTAGGACCAGTAATATCATTCCAATATACCATAGCTAAACATAAAAATTGTTGATCTTTATTAGAAATGGAGGGTTGCTTCTGAATTTTTAACGAGGAGAGTAATTGTTTAATCTCCTTATCGATAAGATTAGATTTATTATTTCGTGCAATTTTCCCCGAAATTGATGCAATTAAATCTTCTTTTCTAAAGGGTTTGGTTATATAATCATCCACTCCCAATATCTTACCTAATCGAATATCCTCAGGAGCGGCTTTAGCAGTTAGAAATAGAAATGGAATTCGATTCCATTGAGGTGTATTAGATACTACCGCAAAAAAATCATACCCATTCATTCCTGGCATCATAATATCACTAATGATTACATCTGGAGGTGATTTTATTTCAGATAAAAGTTTTATAGCATCTCTACCATTTACTGCTGTTTTAACTACATAGTTATTATCTTCTAATAAGACTTTTAAATGATATAAGATATCTGCATTGTCATCAACTATGAGTATTACAGAATGGGACTCAGCTTGCATTGTGATTCGCCTGATACTCTTCTAGTGAAAATATCAATTAGAATTATATTTAAATTTTATTTTAAAAATTATCTAATCTTGGAAAAAAAATGGAAAAGGTTGTTTCATTTCCTAATTTGCTTTCAACAAAAATTTCTCCCTGGTGAAGTTCTATTATATGCTTTGCTATTGATAAACCTAATCCGGTTCCAGAAATATCTCTAGCATTTGAAGCTCTATAAAATCTTTCAAAAATATGAGGTAGATCATCTTCACTAATTCCTATACCACTATTTTTAAATTGATATAAAGTCCCATTTTTTCCTTTAGGATTAAATCTTCCTTTGTAATTTTCAATCACAATTATCTTGATAATTGTATTTTCATATGAATATTTTATTGCGTTATCAAGAAGAATTCGAAAAACTTGATCCATCCTTTTAATGTCTCCTTTCATATTGATATCTTCATTAATATTAATTTCAAAAGTAATGTTTTTTTCTTGAGCAAAAGGAGCGAAGATTAATTCCATATCTTGTAATAGCTTTAAGGGATTATAGTTTTCTAAATTAAGCTCTATTTTTTTTTCATCAATTTGAGAGAGCATGAGAATATCTTCTGATAAATCTTTTAGAAGTGAAAGATTCCTCTCTCCTGTCTCAATAATGTAGTTTTGTAGTTCAGAGGTTAGTGAAGCTTTTTTTTGCTTGTATAAATCTAAAGACATCATTAGAACGGTTATTGGTGTTCTCAATTCATGAGAAACTGTCGACACCAAGTTTTTAATTCTTCTTTCTGCTAAAATTCTCTCTGTGATATTAAGACCATAAATATTAAGATATGATTTTTCAGCTATGGGTGTAATAGTAAATGAATAAAATTGATTATTTAATTCAAGCTCAATTTGTTGAATTATTTGAGTTTGAAAGACTTCCTCTACTACACTATTTAAACTAGGGGGCATTTTATTCCCAATCTCAATATTAAACAATTTTTGACCAGCATCATTTATATATAGGACAATTTCATTACTGACTCTTAATACTGGATTTGGATTCTCTGAAGGAAACTTTGCTAAACTTTTAATTTCTTCTTCTGCTTGTATACGTTGAGTAATATTTCGACCAACAGAAACGATATAATTAATATCTCCATGATCATCAGTAATAACTGAGCCTAAATATTCAAAGGGTATTTTTTTCCCTTCCTTTGTAATTAATTCCATTAGAACTGTAGTATTGCCAGTTTCTATGGCATTACGTATAGCCTTTTCAGCTTTTTCTAAATCTTCTTGGTTGTAATAAGAATCAGGTGCTTTCATGGATAATATTTCCTTATCAGTATAGCCACTGATCTCATTAAAAGCTTTATTCCATCTTATCGCTTTACCATTCTTTGGATTGAACACAAAAAAAGTATCCATTTGAGTATTTAATGCTGTTTTTGTAAATTCCTCACTCTGTTTTAATCTTGTGAATAAAGTATTTAAAGGATCCTCAAACCCCTTTTGGACAATTGCTAAATAAATAAAATAAAAAGAAACTATTTTAAAGATATGCCCTATTAAAATAGAAAGATCATATACACCAATATAAAAAGTAAAAGCTACTTCCGCTATTATTAGTGATAAGATCGAAAAGATTTTCAATCGAAACGTTGTTAAATTGAGCTCTTTTCTATTTTTATATAATACTATTATAGATACTGCTAAAATTCCAATAATTATATATTCGCTGATAATTTTAAATGGCGTGAGCCCTGTCCCTTCAATATAGCAATCTGGAAAAATCCTATTAAAAATTAATATCTCCAAAAGTGTAGTTATAACCGTATATCCAATTATTAAATGATTTGGATTAATCTTTTTATACATTAAAAGAAATGCCATGAGAAAAGAACCTGCTTGAAGATATCTGGCAGCTATCCACAATTGAGTAGGTAAATTTGCGTCATATCCTTCAAATATATTCATTCCACTATATGCTAAAGTATGGATTAGATCAATTGAGCCAACAAATAATAAACTGACGCCTAGAACTAAGAAAATCGAGCTCTCTATATTCTTTCGAGTATTCCATCCAATTATAAAAATGCCAAACGCAATAACTACACTAAATAACTCAGCAATAGTATGAAATAAAAGAAAACTATAGAAATGAGTAAGATAAGTAAGGAACAAGATTAAAGCAAAAACAATTAACGATGATCTATATTTTACTCGACTTCTTATTTCCTTTTTTTCTTCTTGCGACAACATATACTTATGAAATTTTGTAACTTTTTTTGCTTCGATACTAAATAGTATTCTTTTCTAATATATTTTAAAATATTCAAATTATTTAAAATCGCTAAAATCACTCAACCTATATCATTTATATAACTGTAGATTTTTCAAAGATTGCGTATATTGATGTTCTATAAAGTGAATAATTAAATTTTGGAGGAATAGTCCCTCTTATTTTTCTGATAAAATCATCAATAACATTTTCATTTAAATTGCTATCAAATACCAAATCTGGGTCAAATTTATGGAGAAAAATAGAAAAATCAATGCCATTTTGTATTTCAATTGAATTTATTACTTTGATCATATATTCAAGGGCAAGATCATAACGATTAACATCTTGAATATCAATTACATATATAAATTTATTTGTTCCCTTTACATATTTTTTAAAATCGTTGAAATACTCATCAAGATATGCTTTTTGACCGCCAAGATCCCAAATAGAATATTCTGAATTTAAGGCCTGAAAATGCTCAACATCAAGACCTTTAGTGGGCATTGGACTATTAAAAGCAGAAATAGCTTTGATACCCTTTAAACAATTCAAAATTGATGTTTTCCCACTATTATCTAATCCTAGAAGCACAATCTTTATTGATTGTTTAGTTGGTTTATTTTTTTTTGAGGATTCCATATTTTTTAAGAGATTTTAAAATAAAATATATTCTTGAAAAGCTAAGATAATGTATCAATGATGTCAACATCAATTAAGTCTTTAAGTTTCTCAGTGTTAATATTAGCTACTGTTGAATTTATATTAGAGAGAAGAGTAAAAATATTGCTATTTTTAATCTTATAAAATTTAATATTATCTTTTTTCTCAAAATCTATAAGGTTATTATCAATGAGCAAATTCAAATGTTTGGAAATTGTTGATTGAGATCTGTCCAGTATTTCTTGAATTTCTTTAGAGGTTTTTTCACTATTTTTTAATTGATCTAGAATTTCTAATCTTGTTGAATCTGCTAATACCTTTAAAAATTCTATTGTGTATTTTCTTAATTCACTCATAGATTTATTAGAGTATTTTTTTTACTAGCTTTTAAAACTTGTTTTAATGGATTATTAATATTTCATTATTAATACGAAAATCACAAAGGTTTATATACTATGTTATCGTATTATCGTTATATGGCGATATATGAATATTGTTTTATTTTTAATTTTAAAATTAAAAGGTAAAGAAAATGATAAGTGACAAAATTGGTATTGATGATATTGATTGTAAAATTATGGACTTGATTCAAAAAGAGCCCACACTTACACACACAGAAATTGCGGGCCATGTAAATCGCAGTCAACCGACAATTGGAATGAGAATTAAACGTTTAGAAAGAATAGGAATCCTGAAATATCAGGCGGGTGTAAACATAAAAGCTGCTGAGTTACATTTTGCGCGTGCTGAAGTTAGAACAAAAAATCCTTCAAAGCTTTTTGATATAGTAAAAAATTGCCCTTTTATGCTCACCGCATTTAGATTAAGCGGAAACACAAATATAAGCATCTTAATAGCAGGATCTACCTTAAAGGATCTTGATCATGTGGTAAATTACCATCTTAGAAGTAATCCAGAAATAATTGAGGTCCATATGGATATCATTGAAAATGTTGTCGATGATTTAGTTTTGCCAATAGATTTAAGCTTCGATTACTCGAAGATTGACTTAAAGAGATCATGCTGTGGGGCTTGTGAGAACTAATTTTCCTTGAAATTATTATAACTAAGTTTTTTAAGCAAAAAATAGCTCTAAGCGTATAGTATTTCTATATAGATAGGATTTAATTTAATAAAATAAAAATTAAAATAATTAAAAGCCTATTGGGTTGCGTATAAAAAAACTTGAGAAAAATCTAAATATAAATTTCTTGAGGGCGCACATTTAAATTTGAAAGGTGGCTATATTTTTTTAGGGAATAATGGTCAAAAAACACGCTGAATTTCAGGTTAACCAGTATTTAAGCTTAAAATTAGAGAATGATAAGACCAATATTTATGTTGCAGGAAAGTTGTTCCGCCAATGCAAATATCTATTAATAACCATTCCTGTAGAAAAAATTAGTTCGTTTGATGAACTCGAATCGATTGATGAGGTGGCAGAAAAGCTTGATCATTCACTTGAGCCACGCCGAGATGTAAGACAACAGTTTACCTACAACCTACCTCCCGAGGCTGAATTCTGGGGGCATTGTTCGAACTTGCAGGTATGGTACGAGAATGGATATAATACAAGGTTGCTACATTCGAATCTGGGATTTCCGTTATTGAGAGAGCTCGCAAGGGTGGGGGATCCTCAAGCGAAGAGAATCCATAAAGAGGAAGTAGTAGAAAGGTATAATTACGGTACTGAGAGTGTAAGACAATTTATCAAGAATATGCCTTATATAGGGGAATTATCAGTGGAAGAATTTTTAAGCATGATACAAGATGAGGATGATTATAAAGTTATCGAACAGTTAAGAGAGGAGTACCCTCGTTTCGAAAGACGGGAACATGGCGGAATGATGTTAAAAATTAATATTGATATTAAAAAAGGAAGAGTCGTAAAACTTGATCTTCGAGGACTAGAGTTGAGACACCTTCCAGAGTATTTACGAAATTTAACCCAACTTGAACATCTGAATGTATCTTACAATTTATTGAAAGAACTTCCAGAATGGTTTAGCTATTTCCAGAAATTAAAAGTTCTCATAATGACAAATAATCAATTTAAAAAGCTTCCAAGCGTAATCGGGGAGTTGAAAAACCTTGAAGAGTTATATGCTCGCGGGAATGAAATAGAAACTATACCAGAATCAATTGGAAATCTAAAGTCGCTTAAAATTCTTGAGTTATATCAGAACAATCTAAAAGAAATCCCAGAATCAATAGGAAGTCTAACGAGTCTAGAAAAATTAGTCTTGTATGAAAACAATATTGAAAGTCTACCTGAATCGATAGGAAATCTAAAAAAGTTAAAAGAGATACTCCTTGGTAAGAATCCAATAGAAAGGCTTCCTGAATCTATTGGAGATTTAGAAAACTTAAAAGGCCTATTTTTAGGAAATAATCTACTCAAGTATCTTCCTGAGTCAATTGGAAAGCTTAAAGATTTAGAAGTCATAACTATTACTGATAATCCCATATACAAATTACCAAAACTATTATACAGCTTACCTAAATTAAAGAAACTGTATGTAAATAATACACATCTAAAAAAGGAACAAATTGAGCAATATAATTTTGCAAATAAATTAATAAGTGTTCATTATCTAAAGATAAAAGATAGTGAAAAAAAAAAGATTTTTAAACTATAATTTGAAAGTTTAAGCTCTAAGATCAAATATCTTAGGATTACTAATTCCTTTTAACGTACCAATCGAAATAAAGTGTACTAATACTTTATCCATAATATAGTCAATGATGTTGTTGAATCTGGGATCTAACTCGTGGTTATGGAATCCCAAGAAATGCATGATATCGCCAAATTCGAAGCATTTTGCAAACCTTTCTTTAAATTCGTTGTATTTTGTTGTCAAAAATGTTGGGTCGCCATCTGTCCAAGCAAAAAGACCATTGATACGGTTTTCTGGAGCAATTGTGCCTGATTGAACATGATCTTGACCGAATAAATTATAGATATCTAAGTAGATAAGATTCTCACCGCCCCATTTGACTACGGAAAATATATTTGGCTCCATCATCATCCAGAAAAGCATACTTATTATCGCCTCAGCAGGGTTGCTTGGATCGATGGAAAATTCGCTTACTTTGAAATCAGTATGAATCCCATCTGGCTTACCTGTTATTGGAAGATTCTTGTCGATACCGCCTTCTGTTCGCGCATAAAACTCTACTTTGAGATTTGTATCGTCTTTTGGAACCATTTTAATTATATCATCAATTACATTATAAGCTTTTTCAAAGCGTTCAGCAAAACTCGTCATTTCTCCATCTATTTCCCGCTCTGAATTCCAAATTAAATTAAAATCATTAAAATAATTAGATGTCCTTCTATTGTTAACATAAAGATGAGAATATTGCCACGTGTATAAAGCATTGGAGGTCATCATACCACTATCAATAAAATACTGCAAAATGTCGTAATCCACCTCAAAAGAGACTGAAGTCTTACCTTCTGGACCAAGCTTTATAACTTTACCATCATGTGTGCTCGCAAGACTGTATAACATCCCTACATAATCATGAAGCGCATTATTAGGTGAAATTGAGAATGTAGTTAATGATCTTGTCTTACCAATAGATTTAAATCTTGATTTTGGAGAAGTATCTTTGCAAGCAACTTGTTGTGAAAAATGTATTTGCGCTCAATGAATGAAAAAACTTACTATTCTTCAAAATAATAATTTTTCAATTTATTGATAGAATTTTTTATTCAAACGAACTTTGGTACTGAAGTTGCTCATAACGCTTTTTATCTTGAGTATTTTGATAAATATCTTCAATTAAAGTAAGGAAAATTTATAGATAGAGATATATCAAGAGATTTAAAATGAACTTTTAGTAGATTAATCAATGATAATAGCCCGATATTTACATGCTGTAGTACAAATATGACATTTAATGCATCTATCTTCACGATCTTCCACCACAGTGCATTTAGGTGTAGATTTTTTATTAATTACTTTATAAATACCCCTAAAGCAAGCTTCTTCACAGGAAAAATCTTGACATTGAGCACACTTCGAAGTATCTATATGATGAAATTTGTAATTCATAATAGCAGCTCATTATGATTATTCAAATAATAAACTCTTTTTATCTATTAAGGTTATATTCTATAATAAAATCTCTTAATTTTATAAACAAATTTAGTCTAAATATAATTGATATTAAATGGTACTAAAAGATTCATGAGTAACAACAAGAAACCTCTTTTTGAAATTCCTAATTTAATGAAAGGAATATTTATTTCAAGACCAAATAGATTTATAGGAGAAATCAAATACAAGGGACATATTGAAACTGCTCACATACACGACCCCGGCAGGTTAAAAGAATTACTTATAGAAGGTGCTGAAGTTTTATTTACTCATTCTCGGGGTAAACTAAAATATTATATCAAGGCTGTTAAAGTCAATCTTGAATGGGTGCTTATAGACACCGCTTTACATTCAAAGATTGCTCAAGAAGTTTTTGGGCTCTTACCAGAATTTTCTAACGTAAAAGAAATCAGAAAAGAAGTCAAAATTGGAAACAGTAGAATAGATTTTCTACTTGATGGAGTGCCACTTGAAGTAAAAGGAGTGACGTTAGTTAAAAACGGC
>Ga0307426_1001341_pt1 | contig 16382 bp, 21 predicted proteins | sample SalMarWE160340MG_FD_202165 | JGI IMG/M metagenome (GOLD analysis project Ga0307426, IMG submission 202165) | Salt marsh sediment microbial communities from the Plum Island Ecosystem LTER, Massachusetts, United States - WE1603-40 | ecosystem: Environmental > Aquatic > Marine > Intertidal zone >... | reverse complement strand
AGCGTTCACGGATACAAGGTCTATCCTCGAAACGTGGAAGACGCGATCCGTCAGCACCCGGCCGTGATCGACGTGGCAGTGATCGGGGTAGCGGACCCAGTCCGAGGCCAAACGCCCAAAGCCTATGTCGTCCTGGCCGAGGGGATAGAGCTCGACGAGGATGGACTACACGCCTTCCTCGTCGACAAGCTTTCGCCGCCCGAGATCCCACGCGTTGTTGAGTTCCGCAACAAGTTACCAAGATCAGCGGCGGGGAAGGTTCTAAAGCGGGCTATATGAAACGCGCGGCCGGGCCCTTGGCTCGCGTCCGCGCGCGGACCATGGCAGGGCGAGTTGGCCAGTCGCATTCGACAAATCGACATTACGGGGCCCGAATCTCCTTTCGGCAAACCTCTCGATCAAAGGCCTCTGCTTATCATGCTCTATCAGCATAGCTACGGTCGCCTTGCCGTTGCGAGCGGCAGGGCGCATTATTTTCCGCCACCATTCCTTACAGCAATGGAGGACCAGATGAGAGATCGAACATCCAGCTTCATCAGATACATTGCTGCAGCTTATTTCCTTCTATTTCCCCAGAGCGGCATCGCGGAGCAGATGGCTGAAACTGACACTCCACCATTCCTGTATGTGGTGGTTGTCGACGCGGGGAAGATTGAACGCCACGGTGAGGACTACATCCTAAAATTAAACAAGGATTATATCGATCACGTCTTAGAAATTAGCGAAAAACCGTTCGAGCTTAGGAGATACATCTCTGCCGATCGTATCGTCGCGACATGGCAGAAGGGCGCGGGAGATTTCGGCGGTGCAACGATGCAGGGCACCATACTCTCACAGGCGGGAGTAATCCCTGGCATCAACATCAAATCCATCACCAAGACAGACGATGAGATGCACTACGTCTTTTCGCTCAATAGCGATGAGCACCTTGACCTCAGCAAATTCGGTGAACTTGTGGAGGTAACGACCATAAACCACTGCTGCCACCCGGAGGGCAGTCCGGATGAGTGGCTTTGGGGAGGCAGGTAGCGTGTGCGCGTAGCTATGTCCGCTTAAAGCGGACCCAAGAGCGCAGGTCAGGAATATCCGCTTTGCACCCGAAAGCGGAAAGGCTCAGCGTCGGCATCAATGTCCGCTATGCGCCAGAAGCGGACGTACGGCTAGGCGTATTTGGCGATGTACGCAAAGTGGCATCGCCCGTTCGCATACCTAGGAAAATAGAGGCATCAGCGTTGCCTGCGATCGAGGAGATAGGACGTCAGGGTGAGCACGAAGCCAAATCCGACGATGGCGAGTAGCACTAGGAACAGCGGGTCACGCGTGAGCCAATAGAAGGCTGCAAGGCACGCTAGAATGAACGGGCGTATGATCAGCGTGGCCGGATACATCGCCTGCGAGCGTGTGTAGATGATGGCAAAGACGGTCATGCCAAGGGCAGCCAAGGCCATGCCTGCCACTCTGGGAAAGACGTCCCCGTAATCTCCAGTCGACAGGAAGAGCTTTAGACTTTCTGTTGGGAAGAACAGAAGCAAGAGCCCACCGAAGAGAAGGTAGCCGCAGAGGTAATAGAGGCTGATGCGCGTCCGGTTCATCGATCTCTCCATCGAGTCTTGAGTAACGCCAGCTCGTCAGCTCAAACCCCTGCCAAAGCGGACGATCGCTTCGCTCACCTCTTGTGGCCTGTCGAGCGGCAGAAAGTGTCCTCCGTGCTTAACCGTCGTCACTTGGACGTTCGGTATGAGACTGCCGTCGTACGCGCGCTCGGCCGGCTTTGCCCAGTCCCGATCTCCCCAGATGAGGAGGACCGGAATCTCTATGCGGCCGTAGTCCTTGGTCGCAGTCTCCCAGCTTTCTGAGTTGCGGAGCAGGCTGAGAAAAGCGCTGTAGTGCCCGCTACGATTGCCAACCAGATACAACTCGCCCATAAGCGCCGGCGGAATGCTCTTCGCATCGGCAACGCCGCCGTTGAGCACGGACCTCATGATAAGGGAGTTTCTGAGCCGCATCACTGTCTCGCCGATCACAGGCAGTAGCGATGCGTAGTTCACAAACCAGCCAAACAATGAGCTCCGTGCCATGCCGCGGCCCTTGGCGTAATCGTACGGATTGATCGCGATCACGCGGGCAACGCGCGGATTGCGTCGGGCAGCGATGATGAGGGCGATCGGCCCGCCTATCGAGACGCCGGCGAGGGTCACGTCGCGAAGATCGAGCTCGTCGAGAAAGCCTTCGACCGCCTCGACAAAGAAGTTCGCGTCGTAGCGAGCCTTCGGAATGTCCGAGTAGCCGTGACCCGGATAGTCCAGCGCATAGACGGTAAAGTGCTTGGCAAGCTCGGGGACGACCTTCTCGAACAGGTCGAGCTGGGTGCGCAGCGTGTGCAAAAGCACGAGCGCGGGGCCTTTGCCGGTCTGGATGTAGCGGAGGTTGGTGCCGCCCACCTCTATGGTATCGATCGGAATATTGGGCGCCCAGCGAAGCTTATCGGGGGGCTTCGGGACTAGCCGCATGGCTTCAATGACGAAGGAGGTAAGCCACATGCCGACCCCAGCCGCTGCAAAGATGATCAAAGCCCACAGAACTGTTTCCATTGATGCATGCTCCTAGGCTCGGTGAGCGCGTCCTGCACCGGCATGTGTACGGCACCCGCGGCGAGCTTCACCGGGCATGAGCCGCATGTTCCCGAGCGACTAGGCCACCTCGACTCGGCGCTCCTCGCCGCGGTCGCGCCGGATATTGCCCATCGCGCCCATGTTTGCGGGCCACTGGCGATGATGGGCGGCGTGAAGGCTGCGCTTGTCGGCCTCGGTCTGCCTGACCGTGGGGTGATCTTCGAGGCTCATGACGACGCCTCCATGCCGGGTTGCGCTGGCCTAATAACTATGATTAAGATAGTCGCTTGTCAATAACTAGTCAGTGGGTAGCTGGCATGGCGAGCAGGCATGGTCAGAAGGGTTGTCCGGTAGCCCGGGCACTGGACGTCATTGGCGAGAAATGGTCGCTGCTCATTCTGCGTGACCTCTTCCGCAAGGGGCCTTTGCGCTTTCAAGGACTGGAGGAGGGGCTCGCAATCGCGCCGAATACGCTGTCAGCGCGGCTCAAGTCGCTGGAAGCACAAGGAGTGATCGAAACACGGCTCTATGAGAACCATCCACCCCGCTACGAGTATCTTCTGACCGACAAGGGGCGAGCACTCGGTCCGGTGCTGAAAGCCCTATACAATTGGGGCGAGACCTACGGTTAGAGCACCTTATCGCAAGTTTACGCTATGGCTCTTTCTTTAGTGAGTTGATAGAACGACACTTCGACCGAAGAGAAGGCGTCATCTGTTTCCCGGTGGCATATCGAATTTTTGCCCGTGAATTTCGGTGTCCGGTTAGCACTTTTCTCCTTGGTAGCCGTCATTCTAGGTGAGGCCGCATGTCTGCTTTGGGTCGATGCTGTCGATAAAGGCGTTGAGAGAGGCGCCGAACGGTGATTCCGTGCTGAGGTGATCGGCGACGGGGGATTCAGCGATGATGGGGCGGCAGAGGCGCGATTTTCGATCGACGCAAGGGACAGCCGCTCAACTGGCCCTGTGCATTTCATATTGCCGCCTGACCCAGCGCATGACTGGCCGCTCGGACCAGCGATCCACATCGGCGGCAAGAGACTGCGGACCCGACATGGCGTGGCGTGCAGATAGTTCGTTGGGCCGCGCAAAGTTCGCAAGCAGACTCGCTACCGTCAAATCCGCCCGGCTGAAACGGTCTCCAGCAAGATAGGTGCGCCCCTCTGCGAGTTTAGTCTCGAGCCAGTCAAACTCCTCCTCGATCTTTGCCCGACTCTCCGCTGCTGACCCAGGCTTGATGTCATACAGCCGCATCATCACGCGCCACGACACCGGCCACATCATTGTACCGGCAAGTCGTCGCCATCCTGAAGCGCGATAGAACAGCGCGGGCTTGACCACGTTTGCATAGCCCGGGAGCAGCACGGAATATGCTAAGCGCCGGACATGTATGCCAAGAATCTCATCGGCGCGCCGCTCGATCTCTGTGGCTTCAGCGCGATTGGCTTTTGGGGAGAGACTTCGATCCCGATTCAGGTCCTTGCTCTCGGCCCAGTCGATAATGTTTCCGCTCCCCTGAACCACGTCAGCGCCATCGAGCACAATGGGAAGCGTCGAGTGTTTGGCCCCGTAACGCTTGGCGAGGATCTGATGCAAGCCCGGAGGCCAGCCAACTTCATCGTATGCGATTTCATGCCAATCGAGCGCCCAGCGCGCTTTCTCGCAGTAGTGAGAAGCTGCAAACGTTACGAGTTTTGGATTTGCCGTCGTCATCTGAACCTCCATCGCTCAGCGCCCCTGCGCTTTGCAACAGTGCCGCGCCCGTCGCGCCGCCGCTCGGTTCAATTGGCCTATTCTCCTACTTTTTCCGCAGAGGGGGAAGAAAGGGCTTGAGGGACCTCAACCAAGGAGTTCTTAGGACGGTCCTAGGAGGTGGCGTAAAGAGCTGAAGCCGCTTCCCCATGATATCGAATCGCTACCGAGAGCTGGCCAGCGACGGGCAGGTCCGCTAAGTGCCAAAAACGGAAATCACAGCGATCTGGAACTCATCAAGTTCAAGGAACTTGGTGGGACTGGGCCCGACCTGAGGAAGGCTCGCTGCTGCCTTATTTTGGATCGAATGGCGGGATAGAGCGCCCACCAGTCCATGACCGCCCAATGAGTGAGCGGCTGACACCGGGGCTTTAGCAAACCTCCACCCCACTGGCCTGAACTACCCCTGAAGGCGGCTTCAGGAGCCGAAGCGAGAGGACGTCCGCATGACTAACAAGACTGCTCGCAATTTCCTGACGGTCTTTGCTGCCTTCGCAATCGCCGTTAGTTTCGTTAGCTCCAGCTTCGCCGGCGAATTTACCGTAAAGCAAGGAAAGCGATACCGGGCAACTCTCGCTCTTAAGTCGGCCGAGCAGTTAGCTGACAACGCTCTGATCGCAAGAAAATTTCGCGCCTTGGGTTTCTCTAAGGTGCGTGTTTCAGGTGCAGGAGCGTCGCGCCAAGTCGAGGGCGTTTGGCCCGGCGAGGATGTGAGCGCAACGCTGCCGCCTCAGATCGTTGCGGTTGCTACATTGAGATGACGTTCCATGGTGCGGGCCTGTGCGCTTACCCAAACTGAGTTAGGACCCGCGGGAACTGGGGATGACGGCTTTCACCTCGAGCAGACGTTCTCGGTGTTGAAATCGATGTCCGCTAAGTGCCAGAAGCAGACATCCCTACTGGCCTGCCTCAATCTCAATCGCCTAGATGCCGAAGCGACATTTTCGGCTGACGGCGGATCAGCACCTTGCCTTCCGCGTCGATGCCGTGCACCTGAAACACAGACTTGGCGATGTCGCGACCGAGGATTGTGACCGCTTGCATGATTGGCTCCTCCAAATCGCGGGAGCATTAACAGCGCCCACATCAGTGGCACTCATGTGCCGGTGGAGGAGCCGTCCACAGCATCAAAAAGCGGACATCCTCAAATGCTTGAACAAAAGTGTCTCAGTTAGCTAAGGGCGATGGCAAGCCTCAGAGCACAAACTGGCTGCCTTTGGCGACGCACGCTCATAACTCCTTCTTAGCCTTCGAAGGTGCAACTCACCTGACCGTCATCGCTCTGAACTGTCCCTCGCTCTGCGAGCGTAAAACCTATCGTCGTTGATCAGCTGTAGCTCGTCCCAGCCACGCTCAAACTTCCATCCGATAGGCAACCTCATAGCCTTGATGGCGCGGATCAGCGCGGCGCGCTTGGATCTGTTGCTGTTGCCACCATAAATATGTTCGCATAGCCAGCTGGTCGTCCAACCGACATCCTCTGGTCCGCTGTTCTGGATCAGTTCGATGATCGCGCGCTGAATATATCCAGGGTCCGGGCTCATAAGCGCCATTATCGAAACCTCTCAGATTTCGTCCCGCAGATCACATCATCATCCAATAGCGCGGATGCGTACAAGATCAGTGAAGCCAGCTCAATTAGACGGGTGACGCAGCGGCTTTTTGACCGGCTGACCGCATCCGTAGATGAGTAATGATGAGGGTTGCTTTGTTAGACTCACTCAAATGAACATCTTCGAGGCCGTGCTAGGCGTCCTTTTAGCCTTCGCCGTGGGGACGTGCGTCGTAACATTTCCATTCGTGCTTTGGATGCTGTTTGGTGGTGAGCGTCGTTCACGACATCCCCGGTATACCCCGCGTCCAATCCAAACTAGGGCTCGCCATAGCCAGAAAGCCGCTGACAAATATGACGAGGTTGAGGAATAGGGCAAAATCGAGAGAGATCGCCATTGCTGAAGCGTGGGCTAAAAGGGTCTGCCATGAGATCGTTCCGCCAAGGATTTCCGTAGCGACGTTAGGGAAGTTCAGTCAAAAGCACGCACGCATTCATAGAAGAGAGCACCAATCACCGCCGCAGCGGGCAGCGTGATCACCCAGGCGATAACGATACTTCCGGCAATACCCCAACGAACCGCTGAGACCCGGCGAGCAGCTCCGACCCCCATGATGGCGCCCGTGATCGTATGCGTCGTCGACACTGGGACCCCGAAAGATGTCGCCAAATACAAGGTCATCGCCCCTGCCGTCTCGGCGCAGAACCCTTGGACCGGCTTCAGTCGCGTGATCCTTGATCCCATGGTTTTGACGATGCGCCAGCCGCCGACGAGCGTGCCAAGCGCCATCGCCACCTGGCAGGACAGCACCACCCAGAACGGAACGTAAAAGTCGGATCCAAGAAATCCCTTCGCAAACAGGAGGCTGGCAATTATCCCCATGGTCTTCTGTGCATCATTGGCGCCATGCCCGACGGAATAGAGCGCGGCGGAGCAAAGCTGCAGCACGCGAAATTTTCGGTCCACAGCCAAGGGCGTGCTCCGCATCAAGAGCCACGCCAGCAGCAGCCAGAGAAAGAGCGCCAGCATGAACCCGAGCAAGGGCGACCAGACGATGGCTGCTACCGTCTTTAGCGTTCCCCACCACACCACCGCGCTAAAGCCCGCCTTCGCCGCGCCCGCGCCGATCAGTCCACCGATCAGAGCATGAGAGCTCGAAGAGGGGATTGCCCCCCACCAGGTAAGGAGGTTCCACACAATGGCGCCCATCAGCGCCCCGAAGATGACCTGGCCGTCGACAATGAGCGGAGAGATGATCCCGGTGCCGATAGTCTGCGCCACATGCAAACCAAAGAATAGGAAGGCGATAAATTGAAGAATGCGGCCCAAACGACCGCGATGTTGGGCGAAAGCACGCGCGTCGAGACCACCGTCGCGATAGAATTGGCAGCATCATGCAGGCCATTAAGAAAATCGAAAATGAGGGCAATCGCGATCAGGGCTCCAAGCAGCATGAGCGAATCTGGCATCGCAGAACGGCCCCCCAGTAGCGTTCAGGCGTGCTCAATGACTATGCCTTGAATCTCGTCGGCAATGTCATCGAGGCTGTCCACAGTGTCCTCCAAGTGCTTGTAGATCTCGCTGCCGCGGATGAATTCAATCGCGTTTCCGCCTTTGACCTTGTGGTAAAGCAGCTCCAAGCCGCGGTCATAGGCGTCGTCCGCATTGCCCTCAATGTGAGTGATCTGCAAGCAAATCTCATTCAGCGCCGTGGCGTTCTTCGCAACGTCGGAAAGCAACCCGACCGCACGCTGAGCAAGTTCCGAACAGTCGACGACCGCGTCCGCCATTTTCCGCATATCTGGCTCGAAGCGCGTCATCTCGAACAGCATTATGGCCTTAGCCGTGGCCTTGCATTGATCGACGGAGTCGTCCATCGAAGTGATCAGGCTCTGAATGTCATCGCGGTCGAACGGCGTAATGAACGTCGCGCGCAAGCCTAGAAGCACTTCGCGGGCGATGGCGTCGGCTTCGTGCTCAAGGGCCAGGATTTGATGCAAACGGGAATTTAGCTCGTCGCCGCCGGCGACCATTTCGCGCAAAGCCACCGCCGCTTTGACCATCACGACAGCATGTCGCTCGAAGGCGGGGAAAAAGGCGTCCTGTCGCGGCATTAATCGTTGAAACCATTGCAGCATCTGGTGCCTCCCAGCCGCTTTCCTCGAAGCTGAAGAGACTCGAAGACCGGGTTTTGGTCAAGCCGACCAGTCTAACTCCTACGACCTCGCCTTTGGTGTCCGCCATATTTTCTTCAGAGGGCATGAGGGTCTTCCAGGTGCGCCGAACAGATCAGCTCTCCTCAGAGGTCTGCTTTGGGTCAAGCGGACTCTCTCCACAGCACCACTCCATGTCTGTTTAGCCCCCAAAAGCGGACATTCACACTGGTTGCTGATAGCGTCCCAGTCGTGATTTCGAGTTGAGAGAGACGGGGCTTCGAATCATGCGCTATGAACTCAGTGACTCCGAATGGAGCGTCATTAGGCCGATGCTCCCGAACAAGCCACGCGGCATTCCCCGGGTGAATGATCGTCGCATTCTCAACGGTATCTTTTGGGTCTTGCGTTCAGGCGCACCATGGCGCGATCTACCAACAGCTATGGTCCCCCTACGACTTGCTACAATCGCTTCGTTCGCTGGCGACGGGCTGGCATCTGGGACCGGATCATGGACGCGTTGGCTGCCGCTCATGACGCGGCGGTGCAGATGATCGATACGTCCATCGTCCGCGTGCATCAACATGGTGCCTGCATCACCAATAACGGCAGCCAGCATATGGGTCGCTCTCATGGCGGGCTAACCAGCAAGATCCATGTCGTCGTGGACGGCAACGGTTTGCCGGTGAGGCTCGGCCTCACTGGTGGTCAGGCGCACGACAACCGGCTCTGCTCGGTCTTGCTGCGACAACTCCCTCGCCGCACGCGGTTGTTAGCAGATCGCGCCTACGATGCGGACTGGATTAGGGCATTTGTCACCGAGCGGGGAGCATGGGCGAACATCCCACCCAAGCGCAATCGCAAGGACCCGATCTGCTTCGGCCCCTATCTCTATCGAGACCGCAACGTTGTCGAACGGTTCTTCAACAAGAGCAAGCAGTGCCGGCGCGTCGCGACCCGATACGACAAGCTCGCCGCCAACTATCTCGCTTTCATCAAGCTCGCCTGCATCCGACTATGGCTGCGCGTTTATGAGTGCACGGCCTAGTCATCGATCCAACCCAGAGAATATCCGCTTTGAGGGGCGAAGCGGACATCTGCGATCCGCGCTTTAACGTCTGCTTTTGACCCATATGGGACATCGCCGTTTGTAGCTACGCCTTTTACGTTACGGTCCAGGAGTGGTCGGCGGTTCGGCATCCCGTAGCCGAGGCGACGTCGTACGGCTCACTTCGCCAAAACCACCGTGGCAAGTGACCGCGTAAGCTAGCGCGGACAAAAAGCCGAGGTCGACGAGTGCCGCCGAGACGCCTCCGATTATTTCGAGCAACCCCGGTTGTCTATCTTCGGTAAGCGCGATGACCACGGGTGCACATGTAGGAAAAAACAGCGCCAGCATAATGAGAACCACAGCGAGAGTGAACCCGTTGAACAGCGCTAACTCAAGAAAGAAAGCGCACCAGGTGATGTTGCACTCGCTTCGCCAGGTCAGCATCAGTGCAACTCCGCCTGAAACGCTCGCTATCCCCGCGATGGAGAAGATGGGACAACACGCTGATAGGTGAAATAGCGCCACGCCTGCGCCGATCAGGGCAAGTCCAAACGTCAGCAGAATCGGCTTGCATGGCCGCTCGGCACAGAGGAGCAACCATAAGAGGAACGCTATCAGGCCGACAGCCAACCAAAAGAGGCTGGCGATGCGGGCAGCGTTAGCGACCGACTCCAGCCCCCGCTCAGTGGCACAAATCGACAGAGCCAGTAAGGCAAGTCCGACGGCAAATGCCATAACCGCAGCAGTGCGAGCGATAATACAGCCAGTTGTTTCGCCGCCGCCGGAGGGAGCCTCGCAGTTCTCTACGACAGTGCTACCGGCGCCGCGCGAGGGGGGGCAGTCATCCCGGGCAGGCGTAAATAAGACATCGACGCGTTTGCTTCCCGATGTGGTGTAAGTCCGCGCTTGAATCCGGTCCGTGGTGGGCGGTTCCGATGCTCCCCCGTCAAAGCTCCATTGAAATGTGCCGCTCGCGCCGGGCGGGATCGTATCCGCGATCCAGAAGATCTGGCACCCGTGGGGAGTAGGCACTACGGTGCCCGCGACGACGACTGTATGGATCCTCGGACAGGGAATAATTGGAACAATCGGTGGGCAATAAGGAATATTGACTGGCGCCAATTCGATGTCAGGACAGTCGCTCGGTTGTACGACTTGAACCCTGGGAAAGAATGTGCCTGCACGGGACGCATCGTAAGAGTACGAACGCATGTAGTCCCGCTCTGTAGTTGCCGGGAAAATGCTCCCGTCTCCAGTTTCCAAACGAGTCTCTACCAGCCACGACGGCGGCGCGATTACGCGTACATGAAGAGCAACCGTTCGCCTGCGATCGTCACTACAGTCCTCCTCTACCAATGCGCTGGCGGTTACAATGGGACAGTCTTCATCGGCACACCATAACGGCTGCGTGAGAGTGGCTGGTAGGCACTCGGGATGGATAATATCTCCTTCGACGAGACACGAGACGGTTACCGTGAGAGGATACCTGCAGCGTGCGCATGAAAGTATCGATGGTATCGTAACATCGAAGGATCCGTCGGGTGCTGAATCGACGACGCGAGAATCCTCAAGGACGCCGCCAACAGCGCGCTCAGCGCAGCTAATTCGTATTTCCAGGCGTCGGCATTCGCTGCTTGCGCCTTGGACCCGGATGCTGATCACTCGTCCGCTTGAATCGACTATGCCTTCGACTTGAGTAATCGATATCCGGCAACCCATCTGCACCCCCTCTTCGTGGGATAAGCGGGCGTTTGAATTGTAACAGTTATGGTGGCACGCTTGCTAAAATTTTTTCTGCGGACGACCCAAGCTGGTAGCCTGTGTTCCGTACATGCGACTTGAGCTTATGAGCAGACAGCCGACGATCTCAAACCATTCATCTCGACCACCCGCTTTAAAAAATCTGGGAACACACATCCCCGTTTCATCGCCGAATGTCCGCTCCTGGCACTTAGCCGACATGCCGGCTGACGAGATCAAGGTCCGCTTTTGACCACAGCGGACATGCGGAGCCCGGCTTCGGACGTCAATAACGCGAGTCCTGGACGTATCCTTGCAGACCCCACGCCCCCTTGCCGTTTCATTGCGAAGTTGGCAAAAGTTAGCGAGAGCCTTGGTGCTGCTGCGCAATCGACTAGCGTAGGACTGACGACAAGAACGCGGGACGACGCTTGGAAAAGGTAATTCGCCTTGGCGGTCGCCAATCAGGACGGATTTTGACTGGACATCAAACGAGACGCGCACGGGACACAGGCGCGCGTCAGAAGGCGCACGGTCGGCTGTGTGCCGCGTCCCTTCTCGCCGCCCTCGCGTTGGTCCTGTACGTGCCCGCGGCCGAAGCCTTCGGCGTCAAGGTCTGCAATCGCGGTGACGCCGATCTCTATCTCGGCCTTGTCGGCCATGGCGGGTGGGGCGCCAGTTCCTGGTACTCAAAGGGGTGGATACCGGTGAAGCCGGGGCGCTGCTGGAATCAGGGCTCGGTTTGGGAGCGCGAATTCTATCTGGCCTTCGCTTACCGGGACGCCAAAGGAACCTTCGGCATCGCGGCGCTCACCCCGAAGCTACACACTTTTTCCAACTACAAGACGCAGCACTCCGACCACAAATTCTGTGTTCGTCCGCGCAAAGAATTCGACCTGACGGGATCCTTCGACAGTCTCAAATCCTGCCCCAAGGGTTACGTGCCGGTGTGGTTCTCGACCTATGTCACGGGCCAAAAAAACGATCATGTGATTCTCAATATTCCGGCCAAAAAGTCCGACCCGATCGCCTACCCGTTGCCCGCCGATGCGGGCGGAGCAGTGCCGCCCGCGACCGCGCCGGCGGCGGCGCCGACCCAGGCGCGCCGCCCGCCTGAGCCGAAACCGACGCAGCCGCAATCGGGGCACAAGCCTACCGTGATCCTCGCCACGGACGGAAAAGGCCGTGCCCTGACGAAAGCGGTCAACGATCTGGTCAAAGGCGATCGTTGCCAAAGCACGAAGAGCTGGGAATGGCAGAACGCGGAAGACTACGCCTTCTGGGTCGATCCGGATGGGCGGTATCACTTCCAGAGTGAATCCTACGAGACCAAGAACGGCGTCACCCAGATCGGCATGTCCCGTTACGAGGCCTGGCGACCGGGCGATGTGAAGAGCCATAAGCTGACTCAGACAGGCGCGTGCTGGTCCCTCACACTCCATTGCGGCGGCCTGAAATGTGCCCGCGGCAAGCGCTATCTGTTCCGGGGTGGGCGCGCCTACAAGACGCTCGACCGCAACGATTACGCGGCCGTAATTAGCGCCTCTAAGAAGGAGGATCTGGAGAAAGTGCTCGATCTTCTGGACCTGCCGGAGGACTAGGACCCGACCCTAGGATCGCGCTGGCAACTGACCATTCGATGTCCGCTAATGGCACATAGCGGACACCACTGCCGACGCTGAGCATGTCCGCTCTTGGGGGGTAAGCGGACATCACCGGTCCGCGTTCCAATGTCTGCTAATGACCCAAAGCGGCAAACCGTGGCGATTGGAGAACGTGCTAGGTAAGATTCTGGGACGGCGCGGGTAAGAACGAATGGAGATCTGCCATGTACGACAGAACTGCCGTCCTCGTCCGCAGCTTTCCAGTAGGGAAGCACACTGTGACTATGACGCTGACCAGATGGCCCTTCCTCGTAAGCCGCATTACATCCCGATGGTCTCCGCCTAAGCCGACTAGGCTCGCAAAGGAGGAGAAGCGCCAGTATCGCGGTGGCCGCTCGGCTGCTGTTGCCGACGCCTACGGTTCCAAGAGGGGCCGCATCGGCCTGATCATCGAAATGTAGCTGCTTGTCGCAATGGTGGTCAGCGGCGGAAAGGTGTACTTGCTCGCGCGTGACGGGTGGAGGATATGCTCGGGAAGCCGCCGCTAGGAGCGCCGAGAAACCCTCTGCATGCGACGATAGAGGAGTTTGCTGCTAGGAGCTTCACTATCTGCACAAGGTACAGCGGCTCGACCGTTTCGAGTCTGATCTGCGGTGAGGTTTGAGCTATGCTCCAAGCTTGGCTTTCTATCGGTTACATCGTTCTGCTCGGGATTCTTGTGCTCGCCTTTATCTTATGGCGCAGGGGAAGTCCCATTCTGGCCATCGCTGCACTCGTGGTGGGTATCCCCCTCTGGTTTGGATGGGAATACGCACGTCCAACATGGACAACCGGCGTCATCACAGGAACGGAAGTGCGCCGCAGCGATCCCGACACCCGCGGCAACACGACCGACATCGAATACATCTACATGCGCAACCGGTCCGACAGGGGGTTGGAGTTGATCAACGACGATTCCTGGTGGTGGTTGAAGCGCAACAGCGAGCGCGTCTTCAACGACGCCAAGACCGCGCAGGATCGCGACACGGAAGTGACCCTGATGTGGAATCGGTGGCGCTCCACGCTCTTTAGTTGGTACCCCAACGCAATAGCGATCGGCGCCGCCGGTTCCTGGCCGTGGTGGTCGGTGCGAACCATCATCTTCTACGGCTTCTCCCTCGTCCTCTGGCTCAGTTATTTCTACGCCTTCGTCAGGCTGCGCCGATCGAGTGCCGCCGCTGCGTGATCGGAACCCGATCGTGGGTAGGCTTCTCGAAGGGAAGGAGGGGCCCGTCATGAGAACGTCGAAAAAAGTTTTGCCCCCGTCGCACCACCCTTACCGACACTGAGCCATGTCCGCTTATGCGCGCGCTGCGGAACTCGGCCGCGTATATGGCCCCGTGCGGCGAAAGTTTGACCGCACGCTTCGGACGGCTCTTGAAGCTAAGCAACTCATTGCCTCGAGCGAGACCTTCGGTGCCCACGACGAGCGCGTCATCACATTGCCCGACCAACCGCCGGTGTCGGTGCGGGAAAGGGGCCCCGGTCCCTGCACGAAATCCCGGGAACCGAGATCGCCGAGGTGATGCTCGCCATCCGCGTCGAACACGACCTGATCGGCCGGGACGAGCTGTTCCGGGCGGTTCTCGCCGCCTACAAACTCAAGCGCCTGACGCAGGTCTCGGAAAGGCGCCTTAACGACGTGCTGACGACCTGGCTGGCCTAGAGTGTCGGCTTGCGGCAGGAGCCATTGAGGGAAGCTCCCCACGCCGAAAGCCAAAAAAGCAGGATTTGGCGTGGGTAATGATCGCCATTGAGTTTTCCTTAATTTCTGTCGACTAGCCCTACGCAGAGGCAGCGGGCGATCGCCACTAGGGGGGTGAGGGAATGGAAAATGGAGATTGGTTTTTGATCGTGCTTGACCTGATTGCAGGTGGCGCCGTGGGCGCCGCCGTGATCTACGCAATCTCGCTAAGGCGGCTGGTGACCTAAGGTTCTTAGTTCGGCTTACTCAAGGGGGCCGTTGAGGCACGCAAGGACCACTGGTCCGACCTCCGGACGGGATACTCAGTCTCTGAGGCGTCGGGATCGCTTGCCAGCCTCTCAAAGATGCAACGTATTTCCTTGTCAGAAGCCCCACCGATCGCTCCCCTTGCGACCTCTTTGGGTGTCCACATCCAGCTTTGAGCCGGGTCGTGCCGCATGGACCATTCGGGAAATAGGCGGCCATGGATTTCACTCGATAAGAGATTGACGACATCGACATGACGCTCATCGCGCAAGATGCGTGAGAAGGTGGATGTCACGAGATCGCGTGGACCCTCGAGCATCTGCAGAAATAAATCTTCGCGGCAAATCAGGCAGCCTGTGATGCCGTTGCGCGCGTTGTTGTCTCGCGCCTGCAACAGAATGCTGGCGAGGGTCAGATCGTCATAACCGAAAGGCCTCGACGCATAAATGAGCTGCATGGTTCTCATGGTGAGGAGTCTCCAGCACGAAGCCGCAAATCGCGCGGCTGGCACGATATGCGCTGCTACCGATTTGACCGCCGTGTTGCGCCCCGCTGCCACGGGGGGGAAGGTAGGACAAGCTGGCAGCGGGGCCGTCCCGTTCAGTGAGCCGACCGTCCATGCAGCGCGGAAGGTTCGTCACTGCCGAAGGCCGCAATGAGCGGAACCAATTGCCAAAATGCGGAGAGGCCCACCAGACTGTAAACGATGCGAGCGAGCATCGAGCCCGTGCCGAACAACGCCGCCACGAGGTCGAAGTTGAACACTCCGACAAGACCCCAATTGAGCCCGCCGACGATGACTAGGATAAGGGTGATCAGGTTTAAGGGCTTCATCACTGTCTCCTGATGGGTTGTTGTTCGCACGTCATGAGAGCCGAGTCGCCGCGCGGGCGGCGACCCGGCTTGGTGACTAGCTTTTCGGAGGGAGGATCACGGTATCGATGACGTGAATGACGCCGTTGGACGCGCCGATGTCGGTCGCGGTCACTTTCGCATCATTCACCATGACGGCATCGCCCTTGGTCTCGATATCGAGCATCTTGCCATTCACCGACTTGGCTTCCTTGAGCTTGACGACGTCGGCTGCCATCACCTTTCCGGGAACCACGTGATAGGTCAGGATCGCCACAAGCTGATCCTTGTTCTCGGGCTTCAGCAGGTTCTCCACCGTGCCCGGCGGAAGCTTGGCAAAGGCGTCGTCAGTTGGCGCGAATACGGTGAAGGGTCCCTGCCCCTTCAAAGTATCGACGAGGTCAGCTGCGTTCAGGGCCGCCGCAAGGGTCTTGAACTGGCCCGCGCTCACCGCGGTGTCGACGAGATCTTTCTGCGCTGCGCGCGTATCTGCGCTGCCTAGGACAAGGCCGATGGCGGCGACGGCGGCGGCAACCACTGAAGCAATCTGAAATCTCATGGCTATCACTCCTCGTGTTGTTTAAGTGCGCAACCTCTGCGATTTGCATATAGCGATAGCGCATTTTATTACCAATAATATTTTCGTGATAATGTCTTGTTTTTTTCTTTAGATGAAAATAGGTTCCCAACCGTTGCACTCAGCGGAAAAGGACGCCGGATGCTTTCCGAAACGCTCGCGAAGGGGCTTGAGGCGTACAAAATTGGAGCCAAGATCCGTGCGCTGCGGCTGAAGAAGAAGCTCGGCCTGGTGCAGCTCGGAGAGCACACCGGACTGTCGCCAGGGATGTTGTCCAAGATTGAGCGGGGAACGCTGTTTCCCACGCTACCGACGCTGTTGCGAATTGCGCTCGTGTTCGGCGTCGGCCTGGAACACTTCTTCGTCGAGAGTAAGGAGCGGGCAACGATGGCGGTCATCCGCAAGTGCGATCGCCTGCGACTGCCTGCCCGGCCGGACGAAACTCCACCTTCCTATCTTTTTGAAAGCCTCGACTTCCCCGTCACCGATCGTAAGATGG
>Ga0307426_1001340_pt1 | contig 16383 bp, 17 predicted proteins | sample SalMarWE160340MG_FD_202165 | JGI IMG/M metagenome (GOLD analysis project Ga0307426, IMG submission 202165) | Salt marsh sediment microbial communities from the Plum Island Ecosystem LTER, Massachusetts, United States - WE1603-40 | ecosystem: Environmental > Aquatic > Marine > Intertidal zone >... | reverse complement strand
GCGTATTCCCCATCGTCGGACTGGTCCTTGAAAACCATGACCCTTGGTCACTGCGATGCTGTCTATGAGAATACCCTCGTCAAGGATATCTGCAACACGAACATCAGTACCAAGAACACTCTTTGCGTATTCAAAGGCTTCTTGGACGTTAGGAGCGCCTACCTTGTATTCCACCACATCAGGCTTTTTCTTCGCAATTCCCGCAAGCCTTGGCTGAGTATGTATGAGCATCCGGATCTCGGCAAACGAGTCGAGCTTCTCCTCGAACTCTTTCAACTTGGTTTCGTAATCGTACTCTTTTGGTACGGGCATTGTCTTCTTCAGGTCTTCTGACATTGTGCCAGCAAGAACTTCGGTTGTCAACTTGAGACCATAAGATGTGGCCTCATACCCGCGTATTGAGAACGGTCTAATCGGTGGTGTGTCAATTATTGTGACGGGAACAACAGTTTCCTGTCCTGCAAATGGACTATTGACATTCCCAACAGTCATAACAGCATGCGTCATGCCAGCTTTGTAACCGATGAAACCTAGTAGTTTTGCAGCTCCGTCTTTATACTCAGGCCAATTCTTGATACGGGGCACGAATTTGGAAGCCCTACCTCGCGGCAAGTAAGCTAGACTGCCACGCCTTGGTGCATTCTTTTTTCTGTGTGCCATTATTATCACCATATTGGTATCCGTATCGAACGGCCGCTAAACTGGGCTATTCGTACTACAGGAGAGCGCCAAGCTGGAGTGTGTTTTTAAGATTTGCCCACTGACCATGAAATCTCTAGAAATGATTTTGTTCAGTTCGAGCTAGTATCTCATTCTGCAGGTCCTTACCAATATTCACAAAGTAATCAGAGTATCCAGCTACTCTAACAATGAGATTCAGATAGTTCTCAGGATGATCTTGAGCATCTCTGAGCGTTTCAGCACTGATAACATTGAACTGAATATGATGCCCACCTAGTTTGAAGTATGTACGTACAAGATCAGCAAGTTTTCGACGCCCATCTTGATCTACAAGAACGTCTGGCATGAATTTCTGGTTTAGAAGCGTGCCTCCTGTCTTGGAATGGTCTATTTTAGATACAGACTTGATAACTGCTGTTGGACCACTCTTGTCAGCACCATGGCTCGGAGAGATTCCATCTGAGAGGGGTGTACCAGCTTTCCTACCATCTGGAGTCGCACCAGTCACCTGTCCAAAGTATACATGGACAGTAGTTGGAAGAAGATTGATTCTATACTCTCCACCTTTAGTGTTAGGACGTCCATCGATTATGTCAAAATAGGCTTCGAAGATTGATTGTGCAATCTCGTCTGCAAAATTATCATCATTTCCATACTTTGGAGTCTTGTTTAACAGGGTCCTCCTCATAACTTCATTGTCTGCAAAATCAGTCTTCATTGCCTCTAGCAGCTCATTCATGGTGAACTTCTGCTTCTCAAAGACATGATACTTGATAGCGGAGAGCGAATCAGTAATAGTTCCCATTCCTACTCCTTGAATGTATGTTGAATTATAACGAGGTCCACCATCGTGGTAATCCTTTCCTCTCTTGATACAATCATCAAAGAGGAGTGACATAAAGGGTGCTGGCATATATTCAGCGTATAATCTCTCAATGATGTTATTTCCCTTGATTTTCAGGTCAATGAAGTGCTTGAGTTGTTCTTTGTAAGCAGAGAAGAGTTCATCAAATGACTTGAATGAAGTCACTTCACCTGTCTTGATTCCAACCTGTTTTCCTGTTTTAGGATCAATACCATTGTGAAGCGTGATTTCCAGTATCTTAGGCCAGTTACAATAACCAGTGAGAATACAGCTTTCTTTTCCAAATGCACTAATTGTTACACAACCACTTGGTCCCCCAACTCTTGCATCTTCAATTGATTTTCCTGCTCTAAGGAACTCTTTGATTATGACATCAGTATTGAACATGGATGGTTGGCCAAATCCTTCCTTGACAACATCGACTGCGCTCATGAGGAACTGGTCAGGATTTTCGGTGCTCATCTGAATACAGACACTGGGTTGAATCAATTTCATCTCATTACAAACTTCCAGAATCATGTAAGAGACCTCATTGACCCCATCAGAGCCATCAATCTGTAACCCTCCCGTATTAATGAGGGCAAAGTCTTGGTATGTGCCACTCTGTTGCTCTGTTATGTCAACTTTGGGAGGTGCGGGTTGATTATTGAATTTTATCCAGAAACATTGGAGGAGTTCCTTTGCGGTCTCCTTCGTAATCGTCTTATCATCGAGTCCCTTCTGATAGAATGGATGAAGATGTTGGTCTAGTCTTCCCGGGTTGAAACTATCCCAGACATTTAACTCGATGATTACACCGAGATGAATGAACCAGTAGGATTGTAGAGCTTCCCAGAAATCTCGTGGAGGTCTAGCAGGAACATGTTCACAGACTTCGGCGATTTTATCGAGTTCCTCTTTGCGCTTTGGGTCTGTTTCTGATTGGGCTAGTTCTCGTGCTTTGTCTGCATGACGATTTGCAAAAGAAATGACTGCATTAGCAGCAATCTCCATAGCTTTGAGTTCTTGTTCTTTTGAATATGCATCAGGGTCATTGTAATAGTCTAGTGACGTGAGATGATTCTGGATATCTTCAATGAGATCTAAGAGACCTCTCTTGTAGATCTTATCATCTAAAATTGCATGTCCGGGTGCTCTCTGCTCCATAAATTCCGTAAAAATTCCAGCGTTAAAAGCAGCCATCCATTCTTCAGACATTGCTTGGAAGACACGCTCTCGCATGGTTCTACCAGTCCAAAAGGGGATTATCTCATCCTCGAAGGTAATCCTAGTTTCATCACTCACCAGGAACGGAGTTCTTTCCCTAGAATTTGCGATATCGAGGTCCTCTATTGTGTGACTACAGAGTTCAGGGTATGTTGGAGTGGCTCTTGGTGCAGATCCTCGTTCACCTACAATTAGTTCGCCATCATTAATTATGATGGTCTTATTCTCCAAGATATGTTTGAATGCAAGAGCTCTAGCAACAGGTGTTGATACATTATCGTCACCACCACTCTGATAGAAATCAGTGAGAAGTTCAGCACGTTCGGTACAAATGTAGGGTTTGGTAGTCACGCTCTGGTTTCTTAGATATTGTACACGATCTGAAAGCATTAGATATTTCTCACCTAATCTCAAAGACTAATCTGAGATTAATTTGATTCAGTACCTTTTGTCTAAAAAGGTCGCGGATGCGCACTGACTATCGTTAATACCCAGATTTAGTAATCTTATCACCAATTGAATTATTCAGAAGACCTAAGCTAATAAGAAGTGCCTCTTCTAATCTAACAGTTGCAGTACCTTGGCCTTCGACTGTATTAATCCAGAAGTCAACATAGTGTTTGATATCCTCTTTCTCATTGGCGCATAAATCGATGATTCCTCGTTCTGGCCCACCAAAAATCGCTAAAACTGATTTTGTGTTTGAGATTGTGGAGATAAGATCATCTTCTAGGTTCTTGAAAGTTGGAGCATTTCTTGAAAAACCAATACGGGTCATACCCTCTGATTGCTTGAGTAGGTCAACTAATCCCCCAATTCTACTCGCTTCATACCCCCAGTACATCTGCACGTCAGACCTTTCAATTGTTTCAAGTGCTATCTTTGGAGAAGTACTAACTACTCTGAAGAGTGTTGGGTCGCGTTCACTTACCAGTTCAGGATGATCGATTAATTTGTCAAATCCAAGGTCAATTTGATTAGGTCGTACTTGCACTCCCCACCTTATAGCTCCTTTTGATAGATTTGATAATGATGACTGTAATGGATGACTTCGAGTTCGCAAGGGCGGAAGTGTACCTGCAAATTGTAGTGAAGGTGATTTAGGGAAAATACGTTTCCGCAAGTATTGAGGAGTATCAAGATAACGCAAAATTCTGACAAGAAGATCTGCATCCCTCATCTTCGAGGGTGGTAAGAAACCAGTCTTGTAAACAAACACCTCTTCAACACGAAATACTGCAAGAGCACGTGCAATCCTACCCGCCTTCGCTGTCTTTTTTCGAAGGTTAGTACTATCGGCTAAGCTAGTATCAGGAAGTGCTATTTTCAGGGTCATTTTCATTACTCCTATAGATCTAGGGTGAACCAGAGAGTTATTTTGTCTGGTTGCTGGTCAATCTTCATGTCAGCATAAGTCATTGCTTTGACTTCAGTTCTTGTATCATGCTTATCAAAGTCTATTGTTTCACCAATTGCTCTACCTTTCAAAACGTATTCCTCTTCATGTTTTGAAATATCATCAACTTCAAACTTTGAATAGAATCTATTTGTGATGTCAATGAGGGCAATAAGATACCCAATCCATTCAACAAGAAGTTCCTCTATATCATATCCACGAGTTTCAATTTCCACAGGTTCGATGGGTGTGACTGTGGACGAGTCTAGTATAACTTCGATTGTAGCAAGTGCAGCTTCTTCGAAAGCAGATTCCAAAGTAGGGGCCCAGCACTCGATGGTTATGTCTGCAGTGTGGTCATGGAATCTAAATCCGCGGTCCATTCACTCAGTCTCCAGAGTCAACCACGACAAGAAGCTTAAAAGGCGTTTCCAACGGTAGCAATCCTAAGCCGAGGTAGCCAAGCCCGGATTACGGCGCTGGTCTTGAAAATCGGAGTGCTTGCACTCCTAGACCAGGTGAACCAGTATCCTCAGGATGCATGAGTTCAAGGAATTCCACATTTTGTGGAGTCGAACAAATCTCATCCTCGGCGCCATCTCTCTTTTCAATTGGGATAATATCCTGATACAATCCATAACAGCGGAAAAAATACCTAATTTCGATTACATTTGCTTGCACAATCATACAAATTCTCTGGGAACCATAGACGCAAGACACAGATAAATGGAGATTTTATCGTTGAGAAATAGGAGAACAATTCCGTGTTACAAACTGCTGTCAATACTGTAGCGATTGGTGGATTCGTAATACTCATTATACTCATTTGCTGCTGTCGATGCTGCCGGAGAAAACCAAAAGCGGTTACACAGGTTAGAGAAGTTCATACTATTGAGAGAATATCTACACCTGAAAGGATTATGGAGAGAGAGAAGATTGTTGAAAGAGTTCTGGTTATTTGTCCATACTGTGGCCACAAGAATCAACAAGGACTCGCAAAATGCGACGAATGCGGTGCAGATATTTGATCATAATTTAGAATTTCAAACGTGGTTTGACTCATTTGATACATTTTCAGCAATTGCTAAGCAAAGATAGAACGAAATGTACCGGCTGATTTTCTTTTGAAGAATAGTGTGCACTGACTCTCATCCTCGGCGCCACTTTATTTTGCCGCAATAGTAGACACAAATCTGTATTCACAATCATATTCTAAACTAATTGGTGCTAATTGATGGAAATTCCTGCCGACTCATGGTACAAATCGATATTCCTTCGGCATTCACAACGGAAGTATTCAGGAGAAATGCCTGATGAGGATGTGACTACAAGAATCGAGAATGTATGTGCTGAATTTACCCCTTTTCTAGGTGTTAGATCTGTTCTTGTACGAGAACCTGCTAATGATGTATTCAAAGGGGCAGTAGGTCAGTATTTTTTCAAAGTCACAGAAGCTCCATACTATATCGCATTCATCGGGAATATGAACACTCCAAATGTCCAAGCGAGCGCAGGGTACATTGGAGAAGGGGTCATTTTGGAATCTACATCCCAAGGGTTAAACACATGTTGGGTTGGTGGTTTCTTCAAACGAGAATCAGTCGAAAAGCAAATAGATCTCAAGGATAATGAGCAGATTTTAGCAATCACACCCGTTGGATACTCTAAGATTGATGGTGATAGGATAGGTAAATCCACAAAAACATACAGACGTAAGGACCTTAATGATCTCGTTATTTCAGACCAAAAAATGGAGGGAGATTGGATTGACTCTGCACTAGAAGCGGCTAGGCTTGCTCCTTCTGCAGCAAACAGACAACCGTGGCGGTTCACAATTAATGGTGACTCAATTACTATATCATCTAACAGTAAGAGGGAAGGTTTTGGAGTTTCAAGACGCCTCGATTGTGGTATTGCCATGTTGCACCTAGAGTTAGGTGCACGTGTAAAGGGTATCAAGGGAAGTTGGGAATTTCTTGATTATCCAGAAGTAGCAAGGTACAGAATCAATTAGATGTTCCAGATTTGTGTCTATAATCATTCTATTCTTCACAATACTCTGTGAATTTCATATGTTTAAACTATCAAGTATCTTCTTCAATAATTACAGTTGCTATTTCCTCTAATGAACTAAGTGGGGCATTTGTAACATCATTTCCAAGATTATCAACAACATGCCACTTCGAATTTTGATCTTGTTCGCTAAATGGCCAATCATCAAGAAGGACCGCCTTAATCGGAGCATCACCTGCTCCTTGAATGAAATAGTCCTTTTGTTTTCCAGCAATTCTTACTGTGCGAGTAATAGTTCCACTATAACCTTCAGACCATTTTGTATAACTTGGAATTCTTACAACCAGATTAGCTGTTGAGGCAATGAATAAAATGGCTGAAATCCAAAACAACCATATGAATTCTGAGTAAGGAATTACAATCCACCCTATTGGGGAGATAAATCCAAACTGAACCATGAGTAACAAAACACCACTCAGCGTGAATGCAATCAAGGATAGGGGACTAATTTTAAATCTCGCCACGAAACTTTCACCTAGAGTTTCTGATTACTACAACTCTATGATATACTTCTCATTTGGAGGAATAAAGTATTTTACTATAATTCGAACACGTGTTCTAATGAAACATAAATATCTCGCAATGACTCAAATTCCGGTTTTCTTGAGAAGATAAGGTCCTTTATCGACAAATCCAAGCCCTCGATAGTATTCCTTCACACCAATCCCACTATTAACTAGCAGTTGTGAAGCATCAAATTCTTCTCTGCCAATATCATATGCCATAGATATCATCTTCTCTCCCAGACCAAGATGTTGCCATGCATCAGGATCCCGTTCGCCAATATCAACTACTGGACCATACACTCTCAATTCACGAATAATGAATGATTTGTTTGTAATCTCAGGTCTATGAGCCTCCTCACTGGGCTTTCTTAGGCGAATAAATCCAAAGAGAATATCCAACTCGGTATCTTCGTAGGAGAGAAATATCTCGGTGCCATCAGCAGCCTCATAGTCGCGGCGAACAAGCTCCATATTTGCAGGATCAACGTCTTGATTGGTACGCATCTGAAAATGACCAATCTCTCTAAATCGAATAGTGGGATTTCGTAGTCCTTCAGCCGCCATTTTTTGATGAACCAGTTCTCGGAGATTACCCTGATTGAGTCCTGCCTCTATCTGATGCAGAGGGATATCACGCTGCATCCTCTGAATTCTTACATATTCAGGCATCTTGTTTACAGCTGATGTAACAACAGAAACTACTTGTTCGTTGGTGAAGGGAGTGTACTTTCCAGCCTTCCACCAATCATACAACTTTGTGTTCTTTACGACAAGGGTAGGATAGATTTTGAGCATATCCGGTCGAAATCGAGGGTCTGAGAAAAGTTGTTCAAAGGTTGCAATGTCACTCTCTGGAGTAGCTCCTGGAAGACCTGGCATCATGTGGTAGCATACTTTGAGACCACCGTCACGGAGCAGTTTAGTTGCTTGTTCTGTAGCTTCGACTCCATGACCTCGCTGAACGGTTTCTAGTATCTCATCATCGAGAGTCTGCACACCTAGTTCTATACGGGTAGCTCCCAAGTTAAGCATTGCATCAATACTTTCTTGAGTGACCCAGTCTGGGCGAGTTTCAAAGGTAAGACCAACATTGCGGACTTCTGCAGTTTCATTGGTTCTCTTTGCTTCTTCAAGAGTCTGACTAATTTTACCATTCATTGCATCAAGACTACCCTTTACGAAGAATTGTTGGTACTCTATAGGTTTCGAGCACCAGTCACCACCCATGACAATCATTTCTACCTTGTTTATACTATGCCCGATTGTTTTTAGTTGTGTTAGTCTACTATCTACCTGCCTGAAAGGATCAAACTCATTCTGAATACCTCTCATGGTAGCAGGTTCATGACCAGTATAGCTCTGAGGGACTCCAAGATCGGGTCCACCTGGACAGTAAGCACATTTTCCATGGGGGCATTTATGAGGGGTCGTCATGGCGGCTACAACTGCCACTCCAGAAATAGTTCTGACAGGGCGTTTCTGAAGAAACGGGCGTAGAATCTCAGCCTCCTCAGGAATGGTAACCTCCAAGATATCCGCATTTGATGGAGTTCGTTCAGCATGATATTTTGCGCAAATCTCGTTCTTAATCTTGTTGACCGTTTTACGACTAAGAAACTCATCTGAATTGAGGAGTGCCTCAACTATCTCTCTGTAGAGCGTATAGTTGTCGGGAGGGTCAACCATGATATCTGAAAATCAGTATGATTCGGTTTAATAGAATGCGGTCTAGCCCGTTTATCTTTCTAGAGTTGTAGTCGGGCTATCAATACTATGAGATTCTACTTCAGTTTCAACAGATTCAGGAATTCTGCCATCAATTATGGTTTCTATACCAAATCTTTTGCAAGCATCTTGCAATGTGGCAATGGCCACCTTTGTCCAACCCGTGATATCAATCTCTCCAGGGCAAGCAACCTCACGGACCATGATGCTGAAGGGTTTGATATGCTCTGCAGTGAGAATCTTTGCAACATAAGAAAGAACAGCCCTTCGATCGTCATTTAGCGAGTGCGCGTACACAAGAATAAGCCGGTCAACAACCTCATTGGTTCCTATTGCTGTTAAAGTGGTCAAAGCAGTCAACCACTCTTCATAATCATCTGATTCTAGAAGGCTTTCACAGTAATCCATCAGTTTTGGATCCTGACGTCTCGCGAGTTCCATAAGTGCTGGTCGTCGAAGGACCAAGTGGACTTTTTCATCAAAAATTAAATCCCACAGCCGCGCACTATCGACGTCTACATGCAAAGGGGTATGGTCTTCACGTAGGGAAGGCCTCGATAGTAGACGCAGCTGTGGTTGGGTCATATAATGCGGTACTGACTCCCACATTTAAGGTCGTCAAACATTTTGGAATTATGCCACTTTTTACCAAAAACTGGGGGTCAATTGGATACCTTTTTATGATAACTTTTCAGAATCACGGGTAAGTCAAGGTGAAATTACAATGCCTGGTTCACACGGTTCACTAACAAAAGCTGGTAAAGTCCGCGAGTCTACTCCAAAGGTAAGAGGTCGTGAGAGGCACTCACCAATTCCTCGAGTACGAAATAAGAGGAACTTCATCAAACGCGTAATAAAAGGACAGACAATTGGAGTCCGTAAGTAAATACGTTTCAGCATTCTTTCTTTATTCCCACCGCATCGCGGTGATATTTTCCGAAATCAGTGAGTTTTGCTAATTGCTCTCCAGTGAATACTGGACCATCTCTACAGACAAGCTGTCCTGTTGGATCCATCGCACAAGTTCCGCAGATACCACATCCGCACTTCATGAACCGTTCAAGAGAAGCTTGGAATCTGATTTTTCCTTGTTTTGCAATTGCATGAAGACCCGCTATCATCATTTCAGGTCCACAAGTGTACATTCTATCGAACTCATTACCATCCAGTATTTTTGCTACAGCATCAGTTGCAAATCCTTGGAATCCCATGGTACCATCATCTGTTGCAATCTCCACATTGAGATTGGGATGGTCGAGATTTTCAAACTCTTCAAGGAAAATCAGTTCTTTTTTTGTCTTTGCAGCATTGACAAGAGTGACTTCTGAGCCTCTAGCCAGAAGATTGTAGACAAGCGGTCTCAGTGGTGCGATTCCGACACCACCACCAACAACTAATGTCCTCCTGCTGTTCGTATTGAATGGATTTCCAAATGGACCTCTGATACCAATCCAATCTCCTTTTGACATTGAAACGAGTGTTTGTGTGGCTTCTCCAATAGATTGTACAGTAATTCCCATCTCAGGATGATTCCAAAAAGAAACACTCATAGGAATTTCATCAACTCCGGGAACCCAGACCATAACGAACTGCCCAGGCTGAAATTCAATCGTATTCTTCAGGGAAAACTGTAATGTCTTTGACCGATGTGTTTCACTGATGACCCTAGATATCTGCACTGAAACTGGATTTCCCATCAATTCATCCATTTTCATGATTTGACCTCCCCTGCAATACCTACAATCTCATTCACGTTCTTTTTGCCTCTCTCCTTGAGGTATGCATTCACACCGTTCTTGATCTTTGTGAAGATATCGATATCTTCCATCACTGCAGTGCCAATCTGAATCGCACTTGCACCAGCTAGATGCATCTCTACTGCATCCTTCCAAGTGGAAACTCCTCCAACTCCTATAATAGGGATTGATAGAGCATTGTGAAGGTCATAGATACATCGGACTGCTATCGGAAAGATTGGTGGGCCTGAGAGTCCTCCAGATCTATTTCCTAGAACCGGGCGTTGTTGAAGGATATCTATTTTCATTGCTCGGACTGTGTTTATTGCTACGATAGCATCTGCTTCTGCTTCTTCAGCGGCTTTTCCTACTGAAACATAGTCGGTCGCATTCGGGGTTAGTTTTGCAAAAACTGGAAGATCAACCACCTTTTTTACAGCTCTTACATACTCACTTGTAATAGTAGGACTGTGTGATATTTGACTAATTTCTGCATGGGGGCAAGAGAGATTCAATTCGATTGCCGCAGGTCCCATGTTGGCACCCTTTTCTGCAACGACAGCAATTTCTTCTGGACTATCACCAAACACACTCATAATCACTGGAGCTTTGGCTTTTCTGAGTATCTGCATCTCTTCTTCAAATGCATCAATTCCGGGATTTGTGAGACCTACTGCGTTCAAGAGGCCTCCATGAGAGGTAGCAAGGACAGGGCCATGGTGGCCTTTTCGAGGATGTAATCCGATAGATTTTGTGACAACTGCATCTGCTCCTGAGTTCAATACCCGAAGCATTATGGACGCGGTTACACCCAAGGCTCCTGATGCTAGCCAATATCCTTGAATCTTCACGTGGTCACCTTATTTTGAGAAGGATAATCTTCAGTAATAAGCTAGTTGGCAAGACTTATCCGCAATACTGTTACTCAACGATTCTATCTAGCATTGGACGGATTCACTATGCCAGTTTATCTCGCACTATCAGCATTCGGAACCTTCGTACTTGATGAGAAGAACGAAGTTGTAGCAAAGCATGTTGTCTATCCAGATGTAGGATTGGCAGTTTCTTGTCTCTTAGCAATAGGAGAAGGTGAGGTAACACCTGTAATCGATGCAATAGCGGCTGAGATTGAGAAACTAGGTGAAAAAGAAGTATTTGTAGAAGAACAGATGCTGGCTCGTGCTTTCACCCGATTTGAAAACCTATCTGTGAATGTTAGTGAGAACAAGATTACAAAATGGTTTAGAGAGAACGAAAACGAATATCTCTCAAAATTAGGGATCTCCAAAAATCTGGAAGAAATCTCCACGTTCCGACGAGATGTCGCTATTAGACTCTCCAAGGCAAAAGTAAGTGCGGCAAGCGAGGAGAAAGACCTACTTGTAAAGAATGCAATCGATGCCATTGATGAGGTTGATAAATCGATTAACGTACTGGTGATGAGACTACGGGAGTGGTATTCAGTTCATCATCCATCACTAAGCAGGCTCGTAGAGGACCAAGATCAGTATGCTAGAATTCTCAAAGGAACTAGTGGTAGAGAGAGTATGACGCCAGATTTGCTTGTGTCCGCAGGTGTTCCTGAATCCACGATAGAATTAGTCATGAATGCCATTCCCGGGGATATAGGAGCGGAACTCCGAGATATTGATCTGAACATCATCAAAGTTCTTGCTATTTCTGTTGATAACATGTACAATACTCGAAAAGAACTCGAAGATTATGTTTCTACAGTAATGGAAGAAATATCACCAAATGTTACTGCACTAGTAGGACCACTTGTTGGAGCGCGCCTGATTAGCCTAGCAGGTTCTCTCTTAGACTTGGCCCGCAAGCCATCAAGTACTGTTCAAGTGTTTGGAGCTGAGAAAGCACTATTCAGGGCTATCAAGACAGGGGCGGATCCTCCAAAACATGGAATCATTTATCGTGTTTCAGAAATTAATTCGGCGCCTTACTGGCAGAGAGGAAAGATTGCTCGAGCATTAGCTGGGAAATTATCGATAGCGGCTCGAATAGATGCATATTCAGATAGGAACATCGGAGCATCACTCAGAGAAGATTTCTTGGAACGTGTAGAGGAGATAAAGAAACAAAATCCAAATGCACCTCCGCCTAAGCCACCTAAACCTAAACCAGTAGAGCGGAAAAGACAACAACGACGAGACTATCCACCAAAGAGAGATCACAACCGTGATAATAGTAGACGAGGAGGAGGAAGAAGATAATGGCACAGGTTGAACGTTACAAATTCTCCGGATTATATACGGTCACTGATAGAGATCAGCAATCAATAGCCACTAAATCGCTTGTACCTGGAATTAGTGTATATGGTGAGAAGTTGATTAAAATCGGAGATGATGAATTTCGTCTGTGGTCTCCAAGAAGGTCCAAGCTCGCTGCTGCAATCAAGAGAGGATTGACAGAAATGCCAATCCAACCAGGCTCAAAGGTTCTGTATCTGGGTGCTGCATCAGGTACTACAATAAGTCACTGTTCAGATATTATTGGACCAAGTGGTGTGGTCTATGGAGTAGAATTCTCTCAAAGAACTGTGAGAGATTTAATTCAGCTTGCTGCTGCTCGACCTAATATACTTCCAATTCTAGATGATGCTAGACATCCTACTCGGTATGCTCCACTCGTTTCTGGACCCATAGAAGTGGTCTATCAAGATGTAGCTCAACCGGGTCAAGCTAGTATTCTATACGAGAATCTGAAGGCCTTCTGTTCATTTGGTGCGTGGGGTATGTTAGCAATAAAAGCACGAAGCATTGATTCTACAGGAAGTCTTGATGAAATATATAGTAGAGAAATAGCGTTGCTTGACAATAAAGGTCTAGAGATAGTTGAAAATATCAATCTCGATCCCTTGGAAAAAGATCACAGATTCATTGTTTGCCGAGTAACGGAGGATATGACTTGAACTCCAAAATGGATAAGCTTCTGGAACATGAAATAGACACACTCAATAATCATTTACCACGAGCTAGAATTCGTCTTGTAGACCTTCTCAAAGAGGAAAATCCACATTTTGTCACGCGTTGTGGTAATAAATCTGTTTTCAAGGTAGAAGAACTTGAGTGGTTAAGCAAAGAGGTTCCTAAGAAATTACATGAATCCATCAGGCTCCCAATTGTTATTCTAAGAAGACTTGATCAGGGACCTGGGATTCATTCGGTATCCGGAAACAAGACTGAGTTATTCATGATTCATAAAATCCTAGGATATGATGACCTAGCATGGGAAAATCTTGCTGCATGGAAACCGATTGAACATCTTGCAAGACCTCAAGTTCAGATTATCAGACAAAAGTTACCATCTACAACTACCCTTGGAATAGTCTTCACTACTTCGAAAGATTCTATAAAAAGTGGCTCCTGAAAAATAATTTGCATGATTTCACGATTAGATATGCTGAAAAGGGTTCATCACTGATTAAATGATGGTTGAAGAGATTGACAAAAGCAAGAACTCAGCTCGCACAAGAAATCATCTCACAGTTAGATGAGGCTGGGTTTAGCTTATCCACACAATGTGATGTAAGGCCTAGCTGCTTTGATCTGGTCGCCCGAAAAGGAGAACAACTTCTCCTCGTTAAGATATTATCCAATATCGATGCTTTAACAAAGGAGGATGCAGATGCACTCCAATTTGTAGCACATTTCTTTAATGCCACTCCATTGATTGTAGGAGATAAGACAAGAAAGGGAGAACTTGACTCAGGAGTTGTCTATAAGAGACATGGCGTTTCTACCATTACACCCAGAAGTTTTCAGGGTATGATTGTTGAAGAGAAGATGCCTCGAGAATTTGCACAACGAGGCGGTAGATTGGTCGCAATTGATGGAGCAAAATTACGTGAAGCAAGACTGGAGCAACAGAGGACCACTAGTGAACTTGCAGATTGTATTCAAGTATCAGCAAGAGCTATTTTGGCATATGAAAAGAATGAGATGGATGTCAGTATTGATGTTGCTGAGCGTCTAGAAAAAGTTCTTGAAACTGATTTGATGATACCAATTGATCTCCTACAAGAGCGTTCAGAGCTTCCTACCATGCGACAGGGAACTCCAACAGAAGTTTTGGAAGTACGTGTTAACGAGTTCTTTGCTCGACTAGGGATGAAAGTACTTTGGACTGACCGTGCTCCGTTCCACGTAGCTGCAAAAGAAGAAGGTCCGCCCTTAATCTCAGGCGTTGGATCAATCAAGAGTTGGAGCCTGAAAAAACGCGTTGAGATTCTCAAAAGTGTATCCAAAGTTGCAGAGTCTGACGCAGGACAGAGTGAAGAAAGCGTAGCTGACCTCCCTGTCATTAGGCAACTTGAATTAGATGAGATTGATAAACCACGAGAACTCAAGAAAATAATCGAGGAACGGTCTGGAAGCTAGCCTAGAACATGCTCAGTCTTGTTTGGCTATTGGATTCTTCAACAATAATTCTTCTAACAGACTCCCAACTTTTTCTGATAATGGAAGGTAGTTTTTCATCATTTCGAACCAAGCTCTTCACAAACTGAATCGTTTTAGGATCATTCGGGTAACCTGAACCGAAATCACCATATTTCTCATGAAATTTCTCAATTTCGAGATCTCGTTCTACTTTGGCTACTATTGAAGCTGCGGACACGATAGGGTACTTTGCATCTGCTTTATGTTCTGACACTATTTTAGCTCCCTTCGAAGCAATTTTACTTAATTCTCCAATCTTTGAACCGAATCGCTCAGCTATTACATCTGCTGCATCAAGATAGATTTCCTGAGGATTCAGAGCCTTTGCAATGGAAGCAAACTCTATAACCTCAATCTCGTTCAGAGTAGTTCGTTTTCTTAGTCGGTCAATATCAGCTGCTGATACAGATCTTATCTCAATCTTCGAAGTAATCTTCTCTATCTGCTCTCTTAGTACTAAACGACGTTTGTGGGTGAGTGTTTTGGAATCCTTCGCTCCAATCTTAACCAATTCATGAAGTCTATGTGAATCGACCAAGATTCCACAGATCACCATCGGACCTATCATTGGTCCACGACCAGCCTCATCAATTCCTGCGATACCATGGAGTCCAGTCATACTATGTAATACACACTCCTGACTTATTACCATCATGGAAGTAGATGAATGGATTGATCGGACTTACGTTTCACTTTATCTTCAAACCAGTGTGTTGTGCTCTGAAAATAAACGATTTCGTCCCTATTTCAACGGTTTTTTCAACTGGAGATCCTGCTCCATGACCTGCTTGACTCTCTGTATGTAGTAAGAACGGTCTATCTGCTACTAATTCGTTAGAGGTGTTTTGTAGCTTAGCAGCCATCTTGAATGCATGCATCGGGTCTACTCTGGTATCTCCTAAAGCAGTAAGCAATAGAGTTGGAGGATACTTCTCATCCTTGACATGGTGATAAGGACTGTAAGAATATAGCCACTCAAACTCTTCCTTAATCTCAGGGTCACCATACTCTGGAGACCAAGTCTTTGCTACTTGGAAATTAGTATATCTAATCATATCGAGTAGGGGTACATGACATGTCACTGCTCCAAATACATCAGGTCTCTGAACTAGCGCAGCACCCACTAAGAGACCTCCATTACTCCCACCAGATATAGCAATAGTTGTAGGACTTCCAATTTTATTGTTAGCTAGCCATTCAGCGGCAGCAATGAAATCATCAAAGACATTCTGTTTGTTCTCACGGTTTCCAGCACGATGCCACTTCTGTCCGTACTCTCCGCCACCCCTAAGATGGGCGATTGCTACTACACCACCTTGCTCAACCCACGCAACAGTTTGCTGAGCGAAGGCGGGGGTAAGTGATATGTCAAATCCACCGTATCCCGTAAGTGTGACAGGTGTTTCTGCAGAAACCTCCGTATCTCTTTTCGATAAGATAAACATTGAAACTTTCGTGCCATCTTTTGACTTGTACCAGACCAGTTTAGATTGAAACAATGTAGGATCTATGTCAAGCCTTGGCTTGTAAAGAAGATGGGATTCACCATTATAGTAGGAGTAATGTGAGTCTGGATAGAAAAAGCTCCCTAGGCTATAGTAAAACGTATCACTTCCTGCAGATCCTAATAGTTGATAGAGTGTCACATGAGAATCGAAACCGACATCTTCTGCAAGTTTACCTGACTCGATATTATAAATCTTCAAGGAACTTGAAGCATTCTTATCTTCTATCACAGCGA
>Ga0307426_1001337_pt1 | contig 16390 bp, 17 predicted proteins | sample SalMarWE160340MG_FD_202165 | JGI IMG/M metagenome (GOLD analysis project Ga0307426, IMG submission 202165) | Salt marsh sediment microbial communities from the Plum Island Ecosystem LTER, Massachusetts, United States - WE1603-40 | ecosystem: Environmental > Aquatic > Marine > Intertidal zone >... | reverse complement strand
ATGAAAGGCTTTTAGCGCAATTCGCGGGCGGAAGGCATCTGCAGGCAAATCGCCGAGCGGTGGTCCCCCTCACCCGGTTTGCCATGCGGCTTGCTCCTCACGGTCGCAAGTCGCGGCAAACCGCCCCCTCCCCGCCGGGGAGAGGGGAAGTGGGGGCAGCGGTTGCCACGCCACAATTTCCAACAGCTAGGGAGAGGCAACGACGGACGGAAGCGATCGCAACCCACCTCTCCCGGGGGGAGAGGTCGGCCGCGATCGAGCGAAGCATCGCTTCGCGAGATGCGGCCGGGTGAGGGGTGAGCACCCCGGGGCTGCGCAGAACCTGCCGAGACGCACGGGCTCTACGCTACGCGGCTTCGAGCACGTGCACGGAGAAGAGAGCCTCCGCGTCGGTCCAGGTCTCGACGGGGCGCCAGCCCGCCCGCCGGCCGAGCGCGTGGAACCCTTCGATGTCGTACTTGTGCGAATGCTCGGTGTGGATGCGCTCGCCGGCCTGAAAATCGATGGCCTGCCCCATCACGTTGACGGTCTGGTCGGCCTGGCTGACCAGGTAGAGGTCGATGCGGCCGTGGCGGTCGTCGTAGGTCGCCAGATGATCGAACTGATCGACGTCGAAGTCGGCGTCGAGCTCGCGGTTGGCGCGCTTCAGGAGGTTAAGATTGAAGGCAGCGGTGACGCCGTCGGCGTCGTCGTAGGCGCGGATAAGGCGGCGCACGTCCTTTTTCAGGTCCACGCCGATGATCAGGCGCCCGCCCGAGCCGAGGATGCCCGCCATGTTGGCGAGCAGCTTGACGGCCGCCGGCTCGGAGAGGTTGCCGATGGTGGAGCCGGGGAAGAAGCCGAGCCGCGGGCGCCCGGCGATCTCGGCCGGCAGCTCCAGCGGCCTGGAGAAGTCCCCGCACAAGGGGAGCACCTTGAGGCGGGGAAAGCGCTTGGCAATGCGCGCGCGCGCGTCGCGCAGCGCCGCCGGGCTGATGTCGATCGGCACGTAGGCGTAAAGCTCGTGCATCTGGGCGAGCAAAAGCTCGGTCTTGAGGCTGGAGCCGGAGCCGAACTCGATCAGCACGTTGCCGGGCGCGGCACCCCGCGCGATGTCGTCGGCGCGCTCGGCCAGGATCCTCATCTCGGTGCGGGTGGGATAATATTCGGGCAGCTCGGTGATCTTCTCAAACAGCGCGCTGCCCGCCGCGTCGTAGAGAAAGCGGCAGGGGATCGATTTCGCCGGCGCCGACAGCCCGGCAAGCACCGAGTTGGCAAAATCGGAGGCGGCGTGCGGTTGTGCCTCGATGGTACCGGCACCGGTATCTGCTGCCATGGTCATGCCAGGTCCTCCGCAAGCCGCAGGCCCGTGAACTGCCAGCGCTGGTGTGGGAAGAAAAAGTTACGGTAGGTGGCGCGGATGTGTCCGCCGGGCGTGGCGCACGAGCCGCCGCGCAAGACCTGCTGGCTCACCATGAACTTGCCGTTGTACTCGCCGATCGCGCCGGGCTGCGGGCGGTATCCGGGGTAGGCCTGGTAGGCGCTCCCCGTCCATTCCCACACGTCGCCGAAGAGCTGTGCGAGACGGCCCGCCTCGGGAGCATCCGCGGGTCGCGGCCGCAAGGCGTTCGCCGAAAGATCGTTGCCGCCGGGCGCGTAGCCGGCGCTCGCCACCTCCCACTCGAACTCGGTGGGCAGCCTCTTGCCCGCCCACTGGGCGTAGGCGTGGGCCTCGTAGTAGCTCAGGTGCGATACGGGCGCGCGCAGGTCCAACAGGAGCAGGCCTTCGAGCGTCATCTGATGCCAACCGCCCTCGTGCTGCTGCCAGTAGCCGGGCGCTTGCCAGCCTTGCGTCTTGACCGTCGCCCAGCCGTCGGCGTGCCACAGCATCGGATCGCGATAGCCGCCGTCCTCCATGAAGCTGAGCCACTCGCCGTTGGTGACGCAGCGGTTGGCGAGCCGGAAGGGGCGCAGCAAGGCCTCGTGGCGCGGGCCCTCGTTGTCGTAGGCGAAGCCCGGGCCTTCGTGCCCGACCGCGCGGATGCCGCCCGCGAAGTCGACCCAGCGCAGCGGCATATCGGCTGCGACAAACGTTTCGGGCCTGGGCTGCGGCTGCCGGTAGGCCGGGCGCAGCGGGTTCTGGGCGAACAAGCTCAAGATGTCGGTGAGCAACAGCTCCTGATGCTGCTGCTCGTGATTGATGCCGAGCTCGATCAGGGCCCCGACCGGATCGGAGGCGGCGGCAGCCAAGCCTTCGCTGAACAGCCGCACCAGCGCCTTGTCCACATGGGCGCGGTACTCGCGAACCTCGGAGGCCGGCGGACGCGTGAGCACGCCGCGCCGGGCGCGCGGCTGCCGGTCGCCTTTGGCCTCGTAGTAGGAATTGAAGCAATAGTCGAAGTCGTCCGAATAGGGGGCGTAGCCGGGAAGATGCGCCTTGAGAACGAAGGTCTCGTAGAACCAGGTCGTGTGCGCGAGGTGCCACTTGGTGGGGCTCGCATCGTCCATGGCCTGGACCGTCTGGTCCTCGTCGCTCAAGGGTGCCGCCAGCTTCAGCGACAATTGCCGGCTGTCGCGCAGCCGGTCGCACAGCGTCTGCGTTTGCGCGCTTGGGTGGGACTTGAGATCCGACTTGGCGGACGGCGATGAGAGCATGACTGCCTCCCCAACTGATGGCTATGGTTAGCCCGCCGCCGTGCGGACCCTCGATGGCATTGCTGTAACGTTTTGCAGCGTTGCTGGTTCGTTTTGAATTACGGGATTGTTTCGAGGGCCTACGTGCGTTGCTTCGCAGGACGGTTCATGGGCGGCCCTCGTCCGAGCCCAAATAGGAGCCGTCGAGACCATGCGTCTTCTTCAATCCAATGCCCGCCAAAGCGCTCGCGTCGGATCGCGGCGCCATACCTAACGCGTCGCCCCCACGACCGCAACCCCGCAGGGTGCAAATTGTCTTATTGCATGTGAGAGCTCATCGCGAGGCGGCGGATGCGAGCGGCACCCGAGCCCTTTTCTCCTTCAACTTGTCGCAATGCCAGATACACTCTTTTTATCTTGTGGCCCTTAGACTTGTGTCCATTGCGTGTGCCGCCCGGCGGCAACGCGCGCGACGGTCTGCGCCTCGTGCAAGCAGATATCGAGGCGCGGGAAGCGACGCCACCGCCGGGCACAAATCAAGGCTGCAATTGTCGTTGCCTCCCATGATGAGGTGTCGCCATGCGCACATTCCTGATCCTCACAGCAACGCTTCTCGCGGCTGCAGCCGCACTGGCGCCGGCCCAAGCAAGCATTCAAGGGGACCTTGTGTGCGTGGAGCCCGACATCGAGTTCCCCGTGCCCTGCGAGGATGACGACTAGAGCCGCTCACTTGCACACGGTGCGCATGCCGTGGGGGCCGCGGCGTGCCAGATCGACGTGGAAGTGGTCGTGGTGATAGCCGTTGTAGTCGGGCCCGAGCACGGTGGTGAACTCCGCGCACGCCCCGTCGTGGACCGTCTTGAGGAACCGGCGCTGGCGCCGGTCGCCGCGCCAGCCGCTCTTCACCGCTATGCGCGTTCCATCCGCGAGCGTGAAGGCGGAGACGTCGAGCGCATTGGCGTGGCCGTGCTCGGACAGATAGCCGCCGGAGACGTTGTTGATCGGCCGGCAGGCGTAGGAGCCGATGACGGTGATCTCGGCCAGCGGGACGCCGTAGACGTCGCGCGCGGCAGGCTCGATCACCTCCCGCACCCAGTGGTCGACCTGCGGGATCATGGGACAGCGCAGAAGGGCCGGCGGCTTGAGGCGCACCCGTCCGCCGTAGGCCGCCGCCATCTCGAAGGGCTGCTCGGCACCGCACGCGCTCGGGCCGCCCAGCGACGCCCGGGTGCGCACGAACGCCGTCTCGTGAACCATGCCCGAGGCGAGGCAGGCGCGCTCCTCGGCGGCCCGCCAAGGCTCGCGCCTTGCAACGAAATCGGGCCCAGAGCTGCAGGCTGACAGCAGCGCGGAACCAACGATGCCAAGAAGGAGGACGCGGACGAGAATGGGCGGCATGGGACCCGAACGCTAAGCTCGCTAACCCTAACGAGGTGTGAATTCCCATCTTTCCTGGCTGCGAAAGACCAAGCTAATCCGGCCTTTTTGCGACGCCTGCGGGCAGCCGATTCGGCAGCCGCGCCAATGCCTGCATTAGAGTTATCCACAGCCAGTATGTCGCGGGGCGGGAATGTCACGATTCTACACAGGTTGCCCTGCTAACTGTTGGCTGCTCGTTGGTTTTCGAGCCTCGGGATAGGTGACGCTGTGTACCCGCGTTCGCGTCGCAAGCTCGAGAGTGCTGCGTCTTGGCCCCGGCTGTGACCGTCTGCCCGTCTCATGACAACCCCGCGTTTGTCTTTGCGAGGTCAGGCGGACGGTCGCCGGGGCCTCGTAGCCTCCAGCGCCTGACGCTTGCGGCGCTTATCACGGCCGCTCTTTGAGGAAGCCGAGGACGGCGTCCTTGTAGGCCGCATCGCCCACCGTCTTCATGTGATCGCGCCCCTCGATATCGAGCGAGCGCGCGCCGGGGATGAGCTGCGCCAGGGCCGCGGCCGAGCCGCCGATCACGTCGAGGCCCCCGACCACAACCAGCACAGGGCAGGCGAGACGGCCCAGATCCTCCGCGGTGATGGGCGCGCGCGAGGAGCGGATGCAGGCGGCGAGCGCGCGCAAATCGCTGCCGGTCTGCTCGGCAAAGGCGCGAAAGGTGCGCGCGGTGGGGTTGGTGACATCGTCGATGCTGGCGGCCTCGAGCGCGCGGGCGACCGGCCCGGTGCCGGCAACCCCGCGCACCATGTTGAGCCCCAGCCCGCCGAACACCAGGCTGCGGACGCGGGCAGGGTGGGCGATGGCGAGGAAGGCTGAAATGCGCGCGCCCATCGAGTAGCCCATGACGTCGGCGCGATCGATGCCCAGGTGGTCGAGCAGGCGGCGCGCGTCCTCGGCCATGAGCGGCGCGCCGTAATCCTCCGTTGCGTAGAGCTTGGCGCTGCGCCCGTGGCCGCGGTTGTCGAAGGCGATCACGCGGTAGCCCGCCCCGGTCAGCAATTTGACCCAGCCGGGACCGACCCAGTTGGTCGCGACGTTGGAGGCAAAGCCGTGGACGAGCAGCACGGGATCGCCGCGGCCCTCGTCCAGAAATGCGATCTCCACGCCGTCGGACTGGAACGTCTGCACCGGAAGCGGCCCTCAGCTTGGATACCCGTGCACGTTGGCCAACCCCTATCATTTCGGGGCGGGCGCGGCTATGGTTGCGGCCCCTATCGCCAAGAACGCGCAAGGCAATCTCATGACCGCGAGCGTCGTCCCCCACCTCGCCAACGACCAGGGCGTCGAGAAGATCTTCGTCGGCGTCACCGAGCTCAACTGCATGGGCGCGCGCCCGCCCTTCGATCATCCCCACGTCTATCTCGACATGGGCGACGACGGACAGATCCTGTGCCCCTATTGCTCGACGCTCTTTATCCATGATCCGCGGCTGACGCCCGATCAGAGCGATCCGGCGGGCTGCCTGGTGAGCCTGGTTGAGGACTACACCTGACAGTTACGGCCGGGTCCACTCCGGCATCCTGACATGAGCGCGCTCAATCCCGAGGCTGCCGCCGATGCGACCGCGCAGGCCGCGCTGACAGCTGCGGGCGACGACGGCCGCGCAGGTCCGGTTCTGATAGCCGGCGGCGGCATCGGCGGCCTTGCCGCGGCGCTGGCGCTGGCGCGGCGCGGCATCGCCACCCGCGTCGTGGAGCGGCGCGCCGCCTTCGAGGAGGAAGGCGCCGGCATCCAGATCGGCCCCAACGGCACGCGCATCCTCAAGGAGCTGGGCGTCGCCGACGCGCTTCAAGCCCGCGCCGGCGTGCCCGAGGCGATTTGCGTGCGCGACGGCGCCAGCGGCGACGTGCTCGCGCGCCTGCCGCTCGGGAAATGGATCGCGCAGCGTCACGGCGCGCCCTACTGGGTCGCGCACCGCAGCGATCTGCACGCGGCCCTGCTGGAAGGCGCGCACTCCGGGCCGCTGATCACGCTAGAGATGGGGTTTGAGGCGGCGGGCATCGCGGCCGGCGCGCAGGCCGTCGCCGTTGCCGCCCAATCCGGCGCGGTGCACACGGGACGGGCCCTGATCGCTGCCGACGGCATGTGGTCCGCCGTCAGAGCGCGCACGTTTCATGCAGGCGCGCCGCGCGCCACGGGCAAGAGCGCGGCCCGCACGGTCCTCGCCATCGACGCGGTGCCGCCGGCGCTGCGCCGGGCGGAGACGGGCATCTGGCTCTTTGCCGACGCGCACGTGGTGCACTATCCCGTCTCGGCGGGAACGCAGCTCGCCGTCGTCGTCATCGTCGAGGACGGGCACGCTGGCGCGGAGTGGAACGCACCGGTCGATCCGGCCTGGGTGCGCCGGCGCCTGCCGGCCTGCGCGGCGCCGTTGCGGGATCTGATCGCGCGGGGCGCGGCGTGGCGGAAGTGGTCGCTGCATACGTTGCCCAGCCCGCAGAGGTGGTCGCGCGGCAACATCGCGCTTCTCGGCGATGCGGCGCATCCCGTGCTGCCGTTCCTGGCCCAGGGCGGCGTGCTGGCGCTGGAGGATGCCGTGGTGCTGGCCGACGCCCTCAACCAGTTTGCAGACGACGTGCCCGCAGCGCTTGCGTGGTACGCGCGCGCGCGCCGGCCGCGCGCTCTTCGCGTTGCCGAGGCCTCGCGCCGGAACGGGCGCATCTATCATCTGTCGGGTGGGGCGGCGGCCGCGCGCAATCTCGTGCTGCGCGCAGCTCCGCCCGAGCTGATCATGGCGCGCTACGACTGGCTCTATGGCTGGCGCGCGGCGTGAAGGGGACGCGCTTGTCGCGAATTTTGCGAGAACTTTATCGAAGCGATCGCGCGGCGGTGCCGGCAAGACCAAGGGCCACGGCAGGGACGGCACGTCTACACCCGTGCTGCACCATCTCTTAATGACGTTGACATACGATGGCGTGTTGGCAGCGCGGGCGCCACCGAGCAAGCCGGCTTACCGGCGCCTCGGGAAACAGCAAGAAACCCGGAATACTGCGACGGGAAACCTCAGTTCCAGGACGAGGCCCTATGACCAAGAAGCTCCAACGCCTGACCTATGTCGAGGACGAGCCCGACATCCGCGCGATCGCCGAGTTCGCGCTGATCGAGATCGGCGGCTATGAGCTCGATGCCTGCGCAAGCGGGCCGGAGGCCCTCGACCGCACGCCGGACTTCAACCCCGACCTCATCATCCTCGACGTCATGATGCCGGGAATGGACGGCATCGAGACCTACAGGCGTCTGCGCGCCATCCCGAAGCTCGCCGACACCCCGATCATCTTCATGACGGCGAAGGCCATGAAGCACGAGACCGATCGCTATCGCCAGCTGGGCGCAGCCGACGTGATCCCCAAGCCGTTCGATCCCATCGCGCTGCCCGAACGCGTGCAGGAGATCTGGCAGCGGGCGCAGAAACAGGTAACCGCGTCATGACCATGCAGGAGCAGCTGCGCGCGCTCGTGGAGAGGCACCATGCCAACCTCGCCGAGCAGGTCGCCATCGTGGCGCGGCTGCTGGGCCAGGACGACGAGGGCAGCGACGTTGGCGTAGCCCGCGTCATCGAGGCGCAAGGCCTTACCCATCAGATGAAGGGGACCGCGGGCTCGATGGGGTTCGTCCACGTCGCCGCGGCGGCCGCCAAGCTCGATGAGCACTTGAAGGATCTCAAGAGGTGCCCCGACCCCGTCACGGCGGCGCAGCGCAAGGAATCGCTCGAGCTCTTGTGTGAGCTGCAGCGCATTGCCGCCAGCACGACGCCGGAGATGTCGACGCTCTATGACGCCGATCTTTCCAAGCTGGCAAGACAGTAGCCCCGGATAAGGCCGCGCCCACCTGCGGCGCCGGGGCGACCCGTGCGCGCCGGAAGCGGCACGCCCGGCAGCTGTCCGCCTACTCGGTGCGCAGGGCCACCCACGGATCGGGCGCGTGGTCCGGATCGTCCATCAGAAGCAGATTGTTCTGAACGTACAGATTATGCGGGTCGGCCTTGCGGGCGGCGATGAAGTTCTTCTGTGCGGCCTCCCGGTTGCCGCGCAACAGCTGGTGGTAGCCGAGATTGTTGAGGACGGTGGGCGTGTATCCCACTTGCTTGACCAGCACGTCGTAGGCGCGGTCGGCGAGGTCGAACCGCTTCAGCCGGTCGTAGGTCGCCGCCAGGCCGAGCCAGGCCTCGGCGTTGTTGTGGTCCTCCTCGACCGCCTTGCGGAAGGCCTGCTCGGCGAGCCCGTAGTCGCCGTCGCGATAGTACCTCTTGCCTTCCTCGGTCTTGTTCTCCGACGGCAAGGCACCCAAAGTGGGAAGATCGCGGAGCGGATCGATGCGGTACTCCGGCGGCAACCCGCTGCACGCGCTCAGCCCGAAGAGCGCCATCCCTGCGGCAACGCCAATTTTCTTCAGCGAGCCAATCATTTTACTTTCCCCCATACGCGCGCCGTTACCTCAGCCCAGAGAAAGGGCGTTGTAGATTCGAATGAACACCGGCATCAGCACCACCAGGAGCATCACCGGAAACACGAAGAAGGCCAGCGGCAGCACGAGCTTGACCGGAAGCGCGTGCGCCTTTTCCTCGGCGCGCAACAGCCGGCGCGCGCGCATCTCCTCGCTGAACACGCGCAAGGCGTCGGACAGCTTGGTGCCCAGCTCCTCGGTCTGATGCAGCAACGAGCCGAGGCTGCGCACCTCGTCGATCCTAATGCGCCGCCCCAGCGCCTCGACCGCCTCCGGCAGCGGCATGCCCGCGCGCAGCTCCAGGCTCATCAGGAACAGGTTGGCGCCCAGATAAGAGTGCGTCATCGCGATCTCGCGGCTGACGCGCTCAATTCCCGCGCGCGGCGTGAGGCCGCTTTCGGCAGAGACGACCAGCAGGTCGAGGAAGTTGGGAAATCCGTTGCGGCACTCGCGCTGCATCTTGCTCTGGCGGAACCTGAGGAAGATGCCGGGCACGACCAGGCCGACGCAGGCGCCGGCGGCAACGAAGCAGGCTTTGGCGAACATGGGCGTCGTGGGCGAGAACTGCATGACGATGCCCAAGACGGAGAGCGAATAGGAGGCCGCCATGCCAAAGCGCGCCGCGTAGTACCAGAGCACGGCGTCGGGCCGGAAATAGCCCGCCGTAATCAGCTCGCGGCGGATGCGGCTGGCTTCCTTGTCCTTGCCGTCGCCCAGCGCCTTCTCGGCGACGAAGAGCTGCTCGGCCGCGTTCTCGAAGTCGCGCGGCAGGCGCGCGCCGAGCCGGCGCGCCGCCTCGCCGAAGTTGGCGATGATGGGCGCGGGGCTCGCCGGGTTGAAGGCGATGGCGCGGCGCCGGACGGCCTGGCGGCTCTCGGCGACCTGCATGACGGCGAGCGCCCCGAGGAACACCGAGCCGAACGTGAGGATCACGATCAGCATCAGCATGTTCCCGTCGAGGAATTGCATTGCCGCCTGCATCAGACTTCGAACCTCACCATGCGATACATCACGACGTTGCCGACGAGCATCCAGAACGCGGCGACGACGAGCAGCGGCTTGACGATGGCGACACTCCACACGTCCCCGTAGTAGCCGGGCGCAATCACGGCCAGGATGGTAAAGAGCGCGAACGGCAGGATGCTCAGAACAATCGCCGAGAAGCGGGCCTCCGCGGAGAGCGCCTTGACCTTGAGGCGCATGCGCAGCCGGTCCCTGATCACGCTCGACAGATTGCCGAGAATTTCCGCCAGGTTGCCGCCCGTCTTGCCCTGCAGCCCGATCGCCGCAACGAGCAGGCCCAGATCCTGCTGGCCGACGCGGCGGTGCAGGTTCTTCATGGCCGTTTCCAGGTCGAGGCCGTACGTCAGCTCGTCGGCGACGATGGCGAACTCCGGCCCGACCGGCTGCGGCATCTCGCGCACGATCATGCGGATGGCCGCCTGCACCGGATGGCCGGCGCGCAAGCTGCGCACCAGCGTATCGATGGCCTCGGGCAGGTGGGCCTCGAACCTCGTCCGGCGCCGCTGGCGGATGTACATGAGAGCCAGGACAGGCAAGCCGGCGCCGGCCGCCAATCCGACCGGAAGGGAGATGACGACGCTGCCGGTCAGCGTCAGAGCCAGCAGAACGAGGGCGCCGCTCAGCCCGACGATGATCAGCGGGAAGCCCGTGACGCCCAGCTTCACGCCCGATTGCAGGATAAGGCGATTGAGCCAGATGGTGGGCAGGATGTAGTCGCCGTCGGGCGACAGGCTGCGCGTCTGCCGCGCCTTGACCAGCGCCATGCGCTGATCGCTGGCCGGCGCCTCGTCGCTCACCGACAGGCGCTTGGCGACCGCGCTGCGCGCCGACGACCTTCTGGCGAAGGACAGGAAGATTGCTTCCAGCGCCATGAAGTAGGCCGCAAATATGAGAGCGAAGATCAGATACCCGGAGGCGTGGCCGAGATCGATGCTCATCATAGCCGCGTCCCCGGATGGAAGGCTGCGTCGGAAATCTCCGCGCCATTGAGGACGAGGGTATCCAGGAAGGAGGGCCTGAGCCCCGTCGCCCGGAACTCGCCGCTGACGACGCCGTCGCGGCTGGGCCCGGTGAGCTCGAACCTGTAAAGCTCCTGCATCTGCACGATGGTGCCTTCCATGCCCGTGATCTCGCTGATGCTCGTCACCCGGCGCTTGCCGTCGGGGAAGCGCTGCAGCTGAACGACGATGCGGATGGCGGAGGCGATGTGCGAGCGGATCGTCGTCTCGGTCATCTTGAAGCCCGCCATGCCCACCATCTGCTCGAGCCGCAGCACGGCGTCACGGGGACTATTGGCGTGAATGGTCGTCATCGAGCCTTCGTGGCCGGTGCTCATGGCCTGCAGCATGTCGAAGGCCTCCTCGCCGCGCACCTCGCCGACGATGATGCGGTCGGGACGCATGCGCAGCGCGTTCTTGACGAGCTCGCGCTGGCGGATCTCGCCGTCGCCCTCGATGTTGGGCGGGCGCGTCTCCAGGCGGCCCACGTGCGGCTGCTGCAGCTGCAGCTCGGCCGCGTCCTCGATGGTGATCAGGCGCTCCTTGTACGAGATGGAGCGCGACAGCGCGTTGAGGAACGTGGTCTTGCCGCTGCCGGTGCCGCCCGAGATGAGGATCGAGATGCGCGAGCGGACCGCCTCGCTCAGAATTTGCGCCATGGGCCCCTTCAAAGTGCCCATGGAGATCAGGCTGTCGAGGTCGAAGATCTGATTGATGAACTTGCGGATGGAGACGAGCGGCCCGTCGACGGCAACGGGCCGTATGGCCACGTTGACGCGCGAGCCGTCGAGCAGGCGCGCATCGACCATGGGCTGGGACTCGTCCACCCGCCGCCCCACGGCGCCGACGATCTTGTTGGCGATGCGCAGGACGTGCGCCTCGTCCTTGAAGCGCACCGGCACGGTTTCGAGCTGGCCGAAGCGCTCCACGTAGACGTGCTCGTGGGTGTTGATCAGGATGTCGCTGACCGTTGGGTCCTTGAGAAAGGGCTCGATCGGCCCGAGTCCCGTGAGCTCGTCCATGACCTCGTCGACGAAGGCGTCGAGCTCCTGCGCGTTGAGGGGGATGCGCTCGGTGAGGACATGGTCGGAAATGACGTCATAGACCTGCTCGCGCAGCTCCATGGGAGAGAGCTTCTCGATCAGCGACAGGTTGAGCTCGTCGATCAGCTTGCGGTGCAGACGCACCTTGGCATCGATCAGCTCCGGCTTCTGCAGCAGGTGCCCCGCACCAGCCGGCGGACGGCCGCCCGCGGCAGGCGCGCGCGCGGGCGCCGCCTTCTCCTTCGCGGCCACCGCGAGATCGTTGGCGTGCGCATGCAGACCGGCGCCAATGCCGTTTCCGTTGGAATTACGCTTTAAGAAACGCATACCAATCCATCATTTCTAACGATCCACCTGGTCGCTCCGGTGCCTCCCGTGCCGGCGGACTAGTGATCATCCTCCGTTGTTGGCCTCACGGCCGGACTAATGACTTTCGACAACTCGCGGCTGAGGCGGTTGGTCGATCTGCCGCTGCTCAACGGCTGACCGCGGTTGATCGCCTCGCGGACAAGCGCGCGGTCCTCCGATACGAAGCCGCCCAGGTGCTGGCCCAGGAGCTCGCTCGCGTCACGCTTCTTCAAACCGCCGCCGAGCAGCTGCTCCCGGCACTTGTTGACGATGACGCGCACGTCGGCGTCCTCGTCGAGCTTGGGCCGCACCGACTCCATGAGATCGCGCGCCTTGCGCAAGGCCGGCACCGTGAACTCGGTCACCACGAAGACCTGGTCCGAGCCGCCCAGCACCGATTCCGACCACGGCATCCACATCGGCGGCATGTCGATCACGACGATGGCGAACATCTCCGAGGCAATGCCCAGAAGGTGCGCAATGAAGGCCTCGTCGAAGTCGCGCGACGACGTGGGCGAGCGCGCCGCCGCAAGAACGGCGATACCCGTCTGGTGGCGCGACAGCATGACCTCGAGCAGCCGCGCGTCGAGGCGATCGGGGGCGGCGGACACCGCATCGAGATCGAGGCTCGGCGAAAGATCGAGATAGTCGGCAAGCGTGCCCGACTGGAAGTTCAGATCGATGAGGCAGGTCGAGCGGTACTTGTGCTCTTTCTCAGCCAGCAGAAACGCCGTCTGGATGGCCAGCGTCGTGTTGCCCACGCCGCCGGCTGCGGGCAGGAACGCAAGACACTTGGCGGCGCTGACGCGGTCCTGCTCCGACTTGGCCTCGAGCGCCGTCAGCGCCTGCTCGCAGGCCATTACGATCTCGTCGGTCGGCGTGTTGCCGGGCAGCCAATCCGATACCGACAGCCGCAGAAGGCCGCGCACGGCCGGCTCATCGAGGTCGTCGGAGATGGTGATGATGGCGCCGGCGAAGCCGTTGGCGCGCAGAGCCCGCATGGCGGCGATGGCGTTATCGCGGTCCTGCTCCAGATCGACGATGAGAATGGAGGGGCCGCTGGAGGCATCGAGATGCGCCTGCACCTCTCCGATCGCGCCCTGTATCGCGATGAAGCTCGACCGCTTGTCGTCCTTGAACGCCGCGCGGAGCCGCTGATGCAGATCCGCATTGGGGCTCACGAGCGCTATGACCCCCATCCCATCCGGAAGCGACATCTTCTCAGCAAGCATTGCCTACTCGCTTAGCTACAAATCCACGTTCGAAGCCGCTGCGGGAGCGCTAATCCTTGATGGCCGCACCGTTTCCGTTGGTGCCGCTCTTGGAGTTGGCGGTCAATCCGCGCGGGGTGATTGTGGTGTTGGTCTCGTAGCGCTCCACCGCAATGCGAGCGCGCTTGCCGTCCTGATCGATGCGCGTCTCGTTGCTCTCGGGCGACCAGGGATCGATCGTATGCACGGCCTTGTTGACCGCAACGGAGTCGCCGGCACCCAGCGTGACGCCATCGCCGTGGCCGAGATAGCGATAGCGGTCAGTCTCGTAGCAGCCGCTGAGGGCGACGCCGGCGAGCACTGCCAACAGCAATCCGCGCAAGCCGATGAGTTTCTTGCCAGAGATCATTTGTAGCTCCCACTTTTCAGTCCGGCCACGCTCGGCTCGTTGCCGAGCTCGAGAATGTGCCCCTGCAGGGGACGGGGCCGGTCCACCTTGATTTCCTGCTGCCTTTTGACGAAGAACTCGACGTCGTTTGCCGACACCGTGCCGTCGTGCGGCGTGGCGAGGCGGTCACCCGGCCGCGCCGGCTTGACCAGCTTGGGCGTGACGATGATCACCAGATCGGTCTCTTTGCGCTGAAATGCATTGCTGCTGAAGAGCGCGCCCAGGACGGGAACCTGACCGAGCCAGGGAATCTGCCGCTGGGTGGAGAAGTTGGTCGTCTGCAGCAAGCCGGCGATCGCAAAGCTCTGGCCATCGCGCAATTCCAGCGTCGTTTGCGCACGGCGCACGACGAGCCCCGGGATCTCGGTGCCGTTCACGGTCACCGAGCTGTTGGGATCGAGCTCGCTCACCTCCGGCTCGATCTTGAGGTTGATCAGGCCGTCGCCGAGCACGGTCGGCGTGAAGGCGAGGCCGACACCGAACTTCTTGAACTCGATGGTGATCTTGTCGAAGTTGGCCTGGACCGGGAACGGGAACTCGCCACCGGCGAGGAAGCTCGCGGTATCGCCCGACAGCGCCACCAGATTGGGCTCGGCGAGCCGGCGGGCCAGCCCGCGCTCCTCCAGCGCCTGGATGATCACGTCAGCGGTGTTGCCGCCATCGAGAAGGCTGGCGATTGCCACGCCGAACGGCGTGCTGCCGCTTGCAAGGCCAACCAGTGGAAGCCCGGCGGTCGCACCCCCGCCGCCCCCGAATGGAGCGCCTGAAACGCCGCCAAAGCGGTTGCCCAGCACCTGCCAGCCGACCCCGAGGTCACGCGCCGAGTCGCGATTGGCCTCGACGAACCGCACCTCCAGCAGGACCTGCTGCGAGCCGCGCACGCTCATGGCGTTGGTGACGGCCTTGGGGGCGACCTGCTCGGCGATCGCCATCACCCTGGAGAGCGCCACCGTGTCGGGAACCGTGCCGGTCAGCAGGATCTTTCCGTTGACCGAGCTCACGTCGACGTTGCTGTCCTCGACGTGCTCGCGGATGCGCGCGCGCAGGCCCGGAACGTCGTAGGCGACCTCGACGTTGATCACGGCCATGACGCGCTTGTCGGAGCTTAGCAGCGAGATGCCCGTCATGCCGATCTTCTTGCCTAGCACGTAGAGCGATCTGCTCGTCAGCGCGACGACGTCGGCGATCTCCGGATTACCGACGAGCACCTCGGAGAAATCGTCGACCGCGGAAAGCGTCTCTGCCTTGTTGACCGTGACGCGCAGGTTGACCAGCCCGCCGTTGGTCTCGACGTGGCGAAGCGGGGATTCGGCGCTGGCGGTGCCGGCCGGGAGGACCATGGGCGACGCCGAGAAGCACAGCGCGAGCACGGCCGCGGCGAGGCGGTGCGCAAGCGCGCCCTTACGGCACCAAGCTACCCTGCCGCCCTGGGCATCATGCGAGCGGCCGGCAAACGCGGAAATTTTGTTCTGTCTTATAAGCACGATCGCGACCCAATTGTTTGAGACTATCCACTCAAGCTCCACCGAGACCTGAGGTCTCTTTCGAGACCACGGCCCATTCTCACTCCGGCTCCGGTTTCCTGTGAAGAATTCCCGGCGGAAATTCCACGTCGGCCCGCGCCGTCCCGAAAGCCTCGCTTGCCGCCGCCGGCGCGTCCTGCGGCGGCCGGCCGACATCATGCACGCTGTCACCGTCGCGGCGTTGGTCGGCCTCCTGCGTTTCGTCCTGCAATACGTCGTGCGCATCGCTTGCGCCGGGCACCTCCTGCGGCTCGCGCGCGCTTTCGAGATAGACGCTGCTGTCGCCCTTGATGACCTCGTAGCGCTTGCGGTCCGTCGCGCGCGTGATGGTGACGACGGGGCTCTCCGGCGCCGGCGCGGCCGCTTTCTTGGTTCTGAGCAAGTCGTCGATGCCGACGCGCTGCGGACTGGTCATTTGCTGGGTCCAGCCGGCACGGCGCAGCGCCAAGGAGAGCTGGCCGACGGACGCGGCAAGCACCAGTTTTTGCGCGTCGGCGGTGTCGACCTCGACGGTGACCGCTTTGGCGGGCGTCGCCTGCGTCTTGCGGTCGGCGAGCTGATCGATGGCCAGCACGCGGACATCCTGAAGCAGAACGTCGGTATAGGCCGAGCCCTCGCCGCCGGAGTTGTTGCCCGTGCGCGAGGCGCGGCGCGTCAGCAGAATGTCGACGCGATCGTCGGGCTGCACGAAGCCGGCCACGCCGAGCACGTCGTCAACCCGGATGGTCACCGCCTTCTTGCCTTCCTCGATGACGACCGAAAGCGAGGCGCGCTGCCCCGGTGCGGTGACCTTGGCGGCGAGGATCGGCTCGTTCTCGGCAATTGCCGAGAGAACGACCCGGTCGCCGCTGGCGCTGACCAGCGCCTGCTTGCTGGAGAAGGTGCCTTCGGGCACCGAGCCGGCCGGCCACGACGTCTCACGCAGTGCGTTGTCGGTGAGCTTGGTGCCAAACGCCAGTGCCCGCGCCGCGACGATCACAGTACGGACCTCGGGCTGGTCAACGCGCTGGCTCACGACCTGCACGGGCGGCCGCTCAGAGCTGGCGGCGAGCCACGACTTGGTCAAAAGGGCCGCAGCGGCGGCACATGCCGCTGCTCCCAATACCAACGCTATAGACCCGGTACGCATACTCTAGCCTCGAGCTTCGGCGTGCACTGCCCCGTCTCGCGCCCATCGGGCGCGAGCTGCAGCAAACGAAGTGCGATTTCGCCTCAGAAATGGAGAGTAGCGAAGTCTTGCTACCGCCGTCGGTGCCGGTGCTACTCGATACCCAGGTTCGTCTGGACCTCGGTCCACTGCTCGCTGACC
>Ga0307426_1001333_pt1 | contig 16413 bp, 19 predicted proteins | sample SalMarWE160340MG_FD_202165 | JGI IMG/M metagenome (GOLD analysis project Ga0307426, IMG submission 202165) | Salt marsh sediment microbial communities from the Plum Island Ecosystem LTER, Massachusetts, United States - WE1603-40 | ecosystem: Environmental > Aquatic > Marine > Intertidal zone >... | reverse complement strand
AGCATCTTAACAGCCGTGCCCAACACATCGCTTCCACTCGGCAACAACATGTTTTCAAGGTTCCCTTCATCTGTGATTTTTCTTTTACCCATCTTCCAACACCAAATCATGGTCGCACTTGCAAGCCACTCATTTGTCAATTAGAATAATCTGGAGAAAAAGGAAAGCGCAAACGCACCCGACCTGCGCAGATATCCGATCTGACTCTTCCCCTAAAGACTTCTAATAGTTATAATGCAGTACGTGTACCACCTATATTAGGATAGCCACAGCATAAACACGTTTCTTACGTCATTCTAGTTTGTTTTCGAACTCCATCTATCGCATACTACGAAATTTCTTAACTTTATAAACCGCTTTGGGTAATATGCGTTTATTAGTGGGGCGGCACACTTCTATGTGAAGAGTTTCTCTTATCCTTTGGGCTGCACCTATCGAGTAACTGGACCTTTTCAAATTGAACAATCAAGAGGTAAATGAAATGTGTATGTTGAGAGTGGGGTTAGTGAAAAACTGTAGAAGATGTAAATCATCCGTGCGAACCACTTGCACTTTGAGAAAGAAGTCGAAGAAGAAATTTTATGTAGACGCTACTAAGAAGGGGGCGGCAAAAACATAATTAATGTAGGTGACTACGCGAAATGTCCCGAATGCAATAGGATGGGTCACGTCGTGTGGGTTTCTAAAGACGGGAAAACAGCAGGAATTCAATGCCCAGCAAGTCACCGCCAAACGAGCCGCCCTGCTTCAAGACTTGGTACACTCAAACGCCCCCCGTCTAAGACCAGCAAAAACATGGTTTTCATAACTGAAATCAAATGAGAACCGCTGCACCCTTTCATTAAACCAGTAGATACTTATGCTAGAAAAAACCTTCCCGCTCTCCAGCAAAATGAGAATAAATGCTGACCACGAGAAGCTGGAAAATGTCTCCCAGAGCCATATTAAGTTTTACCTGAAATACTCTTCTTTCGTATTTCGAGCCTTAAAAAAGCCCTCATTCCAAAAGTTCCTCAATTGGATGTTAAAAAAGGAAAAAATAGAAGCACAAACAGTCAGAGTAGTGCATGTTAAAGTTCTTCCATTAAGAAGGAAGAATGGGAAAGGCATCGCTGGAAAATGTGACACTGCCCGAGGAAGAATCCAGATTTACCCAAAAACAATGAAGTTTTGCCAAGTATTCAAGCAAAAATTTGGGCGAAATAGTCTCCTAGTCTATGCTGGGAACAGGGCAAGGGCTGCACTGATACATGAGCTACTGCACTTGAAATATTCCGCGGACGAAAAAACGGTTAGAGAACTAGCCCAAAACTACTTTTTTATCTTCACGCAAAAACAACCTGCTCAGAGTTCCAAGGCCCTCTCCATATACAAAATGATATTTAATGCGAAGGTCAGCGGAAAGAAATCTCCTCCAAGTGGCTCAACCAAGTCAAGCATAAGGTTAGAGCTGAATAGAACATGTTTAAGAGCGAGCGGTGTCTTTAAGTAAGCGCTGTCAAAGGTGAAAATTATGTCTCAACCAGTTTATGGAAGAATACTGAACTATCGAATAGGCATCAGAACACAATATTCACGCGAATGCCTAATTCAACTTAACGGCGTAGATTCTGCCGCCCAGGCAGGACAGCTTATGGGTCAAAAAGTGGTTTGGAAGGGCGAAAACAAGAAGCTTATTGGCAAAGTCACAGGTTTCCACGGAAAGAACGGTACTGTCAGGGTCAAATTCAAAAAAGGATTACCTGGGCAAGCGTTAGGAACAACAGTCGAATTAGTCCGCTAAAGAATTTAGGTGAGTCAACTTTTTAGTGAAGGTCGGCGCTCAGTTCACTTTTGTTTCATTTTTTCCTAAATAGCTTCCTTGTCGGGTGTGCTGTAAGACCATTGGAACACAACAGGATTGCCAGCCTCCTTCTTACCTTGCCCATTATCTCTTCGCCGTGCCCACGCTTGTTTCGGGTCAAAACCGTTTGTCTTGCTGACACTTTCTGACCGCTTAAACATGCGTTTTGAAAAGCAAGGTTTACAGTAAGCTGGTTTTCCCGCTGTGGGTTTGAAAGGGACCATTGCAGTTTTGCCGCAATCGGAACATTTAATCTCGAACATACTTTTTTGCATTGTGATAATCACCTCTAGTAGGTCTGAGGTATAATTGAAAAAAGTAAATTTCCAATTATCACAGTAACAAAGTCTGCTGATGACTTAAAGGTTGTCATTCTAACAGATTCATCATTCTATTTATTCTTCGTTTTCGCGAATCTTTGTATGCATTTCGGGCAGATTTTTTGCTTGGATGCACAGTCTTTTTGAGTTTGAAAGAATTTTTTGCAGACACGGCATTTGATTTGAATGGTCGGGTTAGGTTCAAGAAGGTTTAACCTTCTCTCTATCTCAGCTTTGATTTCAGAATCATCCTCCTTCTTCAAAGCTTCAGTCAATAATCTTATGGCAGTCTCTAAGCTTTTGTTTCCGAAGAACTTCGTGAAAGTACTTGGAATCTTCCCAGCAGAATCTATTCTCATTGGCAACATGCTAACAAAGTTTGACGGATAATCTTCTGACTTTTTTAAGTCTACAACTGCGAATCGTAAATGGGTCCATGCAAGATTGTCGTTAGTATATTCCCTCTTGAATATTTTCAGCTTAAAATCCACCTCAATCATCGCCTGAGACAAGGAGCACAAGCGAACTTAATCAACATATCTATCCAGCTTGCCGATTTCTTCATCTATAATGATTATAACTTGATCTTTTCTTCTAACCCCATTTAACTTGATAGTTACCTGCAAACCAGACTCCGAACTTCATGAGACGACTTTTAGTGACAGATAGGCAAGCTTTGGCGGAAAGTCAAGCATTGATTTATTAGTGTCGGGTTCATGTCTATTGGAGCTTGCAAGAAGTGTTTTTTGCAAAGTCAATTTAAGGAGTTGAGATACCGAATGTTCAAGTACAAAGGAAAATACAAAGTGGCATGTTCTGAATGCGGTCAAGAATGGCAAATTTCAGCCAAACACGATGCAAGCAAACCAATATACTGCCAAGAATGTTATTGGAAAAGAAGGCAACTAGGCGAATTCTAAGCTGATTCTTAGAGCACCAGTTCAGGCCAAAACTTCGCTTTTTTTAAGTTTTTATGAGTTATTCTGGTCACTGCCAGAAATTCTCATTAAGAAACATTCTATTACGTGTGCTTCTTGGTTCTTACCCTATAATAACGCCCATTTGTATTTTGATAAAGTTTTTATGTTTACGTGTCATTTTCTTTCTGTGCGACATTTCTTCCATTCACCATAATGCCTGTGTATTTTTTCACGCGCTAACTAACAGGCAACAGTATAAGTGAGACCCGCATTATATATAGACGTTTGCGGCGAAAGTTATGATTTTGAAATGCGTAGACTGTGGAAACACGTTTAAAATTGATGCTGTTAACGATGGCGAGATAGTTACTTGTCCTATCTGTGACGCAGAGTATACGGTAGTCGTCAAAGATGGAAAAGTCCAATTGAAAGAATTCGTCTATGAAGGCGAAGACTTCGGAGAACTGCTATAATAGGAGAAGCGCAAAAGGTGATAGTTGAAATGGTAGAATGGGAATACACGGTTATCCCGGTAAAGACGCGGATTCATTCAAACCAGTTTGAAGGAAGCAGTAAGCCCGTAATGGAAGACGTCCAAAATGACCTGAACCGCTTGGGCAAAAAAGGTTGGGAACTCGTCAGCGTCCAAGATGTCAGTCTCCCAGATGGTCGAAGGTTCACGGTCGCCTACCTTAAAAGACCAAAAAGAACCGAGTAAAAGGCACGTGCAGTCTACCTCAGCGCTTGCTTCATTAGTTTCTCTTCTGGCATTTTACCAGGTAAGTCGCGTGAAATTTGAACGTGGGTGTGAAGCTAACACCCCGCACTTTTCCCGTTTCAACTTGCAATTTTGCTTATTTTTGACTACTATGCTCGAATAGTCCATCCTTTTGGGGTTCAATCCTTGGGGTCAAAATTTCCTCTAACGTTTACCTAATATTGTTCAATCTCACGAATTCTTTTGCCGAAGCGCACATTTAATAAATTAGTCTCGCCAGATTTTCAGTGAAGAATTCACCATGGGGACAGAGTTGTTGAAATCGAATGAAGTTGAGAAATTTAGCGCGCGCTGCTCCAAGCGCAACAGATGCGTAGTTTCACTAGTTGGTGTGTGCTTTTCGGTAAGGACCTCTTTTCCTGTGCTTCGCCTTTTTCTTTTCCTCTTCTTTTTCTAAAGCTTCGTCTTGAACTTCTTCTGATTCGTTCATCGCCTTTGCATCCTTATTGTTTGTCAAAAATCCACACTCCCGCTAAGTGTCATGCTTGTAGAATAAGCTTGCTGATTTCTTTTTTGTTATCTAGGAATTTTTCGTATTGCTTGAAGTTTTTGAATACGCGCATGAATATTATGCGCATGTTCTTGTCCACGCAGTAAACTATGTGAATCCCTTCCTTTTTGGCCCTGAAAATCATGCAGCCAGCTACGTGCTCTTCAAACTTGTGCAGCTCGTTAAAATCAGCGTTGGAACAGTCAAGAACTTCTCGAACAAGCGTTTTCGCTTTGCCAATATCCTTTACGTCTTTGAAAAACCGCTTGGTGACAACAACGCTTGTTATGTGAGGTCTTACCGCCATGAAATGGCTGTGACAGTTGACGCAACGGTCTTTCTGTTCGACGCAAGGATTCCCAGGTTCCGCACGGAAGTTGGAGTCAGCCACAGGCATCAGCAAACCCTCAACACTCTTAAACGCAACATTTTCGAGTCATTTCGCCAATTTGCTTTTGACTATTTCCTGCATGTTTATTTCAAAGGCAGCCACAGGATTCTCAAGTTTCCACGCTTCCAGCACCTTGGGATGAACCTCACCCAAAACCCCAACGTCCATGCCGTTAACCGTTGCTGTGCCCGCTCTTCCCTCAATGAAGCTTGGATGCCCTGCTTCTTTTATCTGCCAATCCACGCCCAAGTTCATGAAAAACGCGTCCAAAACAGATTTTATCTCGCTGAAACTAGCAGTCGGATGTGTTGTCGCGGCTGCAAGCCACTCCTCATCCTTCGTCATCGTCTCCTTCGTCTCGTCCAAAAGCGTAACCTTGCCCAACTCGAAGATTCTCTGTGGAAACTCCACCGACTGGTTGCTTCCAAGAAACTCCATCAAACTCGGCAGCAGCCAGTTCCGCAAACACGACATGGTCACCAATTTCGGGTTAGCCACCTCCACAATCCGCGTTTTTACACGGTTCATCTTGTCGAAAAGGCTCTCTGCACTCGTCAAAGTATAAGTCAAAACTTCCTGAAAGCTCAACCCAACCATAAACTCGCGTGCAACATCAACAAGCCGCTGCTCAGGTCTCATAAGTCCAGTTGTAGGCAGCTCACGCCAAAACGGCTCAATGTTATTGTAGCCATATGCAATGGCGATGTCCTCAACCAAATCCACCTGATGCATCACATCAACACGGTAACACGGAACCAAAACGGTCAACACGGTCTCACCGACTTTTTCCACTCCGAAACCCGCTGTCAAAAGCAAATCCGCCATCTGCTCCGCTGTCAGCTGAAGCCCCAAAACCCTGTTCGCGTAACCCACGCTCAAATCCACCCGCTTACTGTTGAAGTCAGGAGTCACCACCGTTCTAGAGGCGTAAAACGCGTCATCAGGATAACGCACCGTTGCCGAGTAAGCCATGCCACCCCTGTCAACAAGCGCCAACGTCACCAAGTTCAGCGTGTTAAGCACCGTCTGATGCATTGTGCCTGTGACTTCCACAAGCAAATTCCTCGTTTCCTCCGTGACCCTGCCCAAATCATTCGAGTTTATAACAGGCGGAAAAGACAGCACTCTACGGCTGGAATCCAACAGAATCGGATAAAACCTATGCCGTTTAACGATGTGACCGTATTCTACGCCTTTCGGATGCCGCTCCAGAATCTCCGCTAAACTCATCTTTTCCTCGAAGCCAAGCGGAACAAAATTGATGGCAGATGGCTCCGTAACCGCGTAGTTTAACGGTGGAGAAATCAAATCGTAATCGTAGATGCCGATGGACGTTTTCTGCCTGCATCGCCCGTAAGTTTGGTCAAGTTTGTCCTGCAGGTGCATGAGTCCACGAATAATTGTGTCCGTAAGCTTCACGTCCTTGACGACTGAGCAGCAGATGAACGGGCGAATCGCGCTTAACTGAGCATCAACATTGACATCCAGTATAGGCTTGTCAGCCTCATAGCATCTTGGTCCTTTCTCGAGGTTCAGGAAGCCACGCAAAGCTCTGGCTAAGCCCTCAACACCCCACAAGTCAGGACGATTCGTATCCTTAATTTCAATGCTTGCAACGCCTTCCTGCTCGTTGAAGAGTTTCACTTCGCTCTTGACAAACGCTAAGAGCCAATCCAGCTTCTCCAAGTCGCCCTGCCAGCTCCACCCAAGCAGCCGCTCCAACTCGCCGCAATCAACATCAATCGTCGGCATTCTACGCCACCTCTTTCCTCCTCAGCCAATCAAGACTCTGACTGAAAATACAGCGAATATCTTCCACGCCAGCACGCATCATGAACAAGCGGTCAATGCCCAAGCCCCAAGCAATAACAGGCACTTCTATGCCTAACGGCAAAGTGACTTCAGGCCTGAAAATCCCTGAACCGCCAAACTCAAGCCAGCCGTAACCTTCTTTGTAGGCGCTTAGCTCAACGCTTGGCTCCGTGAACGGGAAATAGTCGGGTTTGAAACGCACTTTGTCTGCACCTGCGATTTCAAGCGCAAACTTTTCCAGAACACCAAGCAGGTCTCTGAGAGTGAGCTTCTCATCCACTACTATGCCTTCAACCTGATTAAACTCGCTTAAATGCGTCTTATCCACCACTTCTGGCCTGTAGCAGCGTGCGATAGAGAAGTGTTTGCTCGGAACTTCCAAATCTTTGCGCAGCAGTGTTCGTGCACTGAGGCATGTGCCGTGTCCCCTGAGAATCAAGCGCTTTGCCTCTTGTATGGAGTATGGGTACTGCCATCCTGTTGAGCCTGTGCGCCATCCGTTTTCATGTGTTGCTTTAACGTTATCTACCGCTTTTTCGTAGGCGCTTATGTCGCCAAATTCTGGGTGTTTGACGAAGTAGATGCCGACTTCTTCTCTGGCTGGGTGATCTTGCGGCGTGTACAACGCGTCAAAGTTGAAGAATGAGGTTTCAACGTGGGTGCCTGTCATTTCTTTGAAGCCTAAAGTGACCAGTTTTGCGCGCACTTCTTCGAGGAAGCTCAGATACGGATGCTTCTTTCCAGGCCAAGTTTTTGCGACTGGCGCTTTGATGTTGTATTTTTGGAGTTTTGCTTTTCGCCATTTGCCGGTGATAATGAGTTCTGGCGTGAGCTGCGTCACTTCCTCAGCGGCTGCTTTGCCCTGTTTTGATACTTGTGCGCCAGCGGTTGTGATTTCTATGATCCTGCGGGTTTTGTCTTCTGTGGTGAGCAGTTTCCGTTTCTTTAGGGTTTCCACGGCTGGTTGCAACTCAGGGCTTAATACGTTAAAGGGTGCTTGGTTTTTGCCGTGTAAATATCGGATTAGTTTCTCATCGTTTCCTTCGGGAACTGAGACTTTGTGGAGAAGGTGATCAGTGATCCGCAGCGTGTTGGTTTCTGAGGCGTAAACTGCCCATTTTTTCCGTATAATCCAGCCTAACGCAATTTGTTTAAACTTCGCGTCTAAACCTGCTTTTGCAGCGGCTTTGTCAAGTTTGGCTTCTCCGCCTAACGTGGCTAGGGCTTTCACGAGTCGCCTTTCTGGCAACCCGTTTTCCGCGTGGGTTTCGCCTTCAGCGCCAAGTTTGACGATAACTTGTGGCTCTGCGTGTATTTTGACGAGGCTTTTTTCTTGCAGCGTTAACGCTGTTCGCATGACAGCAGCGTCGGACAATTCGGCTTCGGTGATCAACTGGTCCACCGAGGCTTTTCCACCTAGCTTCTCTAACGCAGATAGGATTTTCACTTCGTGCGACCTGAGGTTCACCATTATCTTGTGCCTTCGTTAATGCGATACTTTTTTGCTATTGTAGTTCTGCAGTCGCTAATAAAAGCATGTTGATGCACCGAACTTTTATGCTTGGAACAGTCAATAGCCCCCTTATGTATACTAAACTGCATAGAATCCTGCAGGGAAGCACTGTTTTCTACATGCTATTGGACACAGAAAGCTCCAATACGGACCTACCCCCTATCGTTTTCTGGTAGCGCTTTGCAGATAGGCCCCTCTATAGTTTCTGCAATAAACCACTATTAGGATCCTAATAGGGACAAATATGAGGCGGTCCTTGTATGTTGACCTGTGCCTCCAGAACAGAGTAAGCACCTTCGGTGCAATCATTTGGAAGAAAGGGACGGCATTTTTCCTTTTTTCGCTTCCTCTCAAACCATTTCTTTAAGTAGCTCTGATCTTGCGTTTACTCAGAAAGGCGATAGCCAACATAAAAGTCATGAGAACCGTTAAAACTGCAAGCTCGGAAAACTCGGGAATTGCCTGAGAACCACCATATGCGTTATTCAAAAGTGGCACGAACTCGGTTGTAGCTTTTTGGTTTCCTGCTCTGCTAGGATGATTATCGCCAGTTGGATACTCCAGAACGTTTGAGTTTGAGTCGTCGTCTCCATCTGTTTTATGTTGGACGGCTCCGTTCCACCAACGATGATGATTGCCTGATTCTAAGCCCACGTCGTCGGTGTCTGCGTCTCCGCCATTCGTGGTTAACACGTTATAAAAGTCAAATACGAAAACGTTGCCAACACCGTAGTCTGTTAACCACTCGTTCACGAGCCAATTGTTGAACACGCGTGCATTATCAGCGTACGTGGCGTCTGTTAACGGCGGTGCTGTGATAACCACAAACAGCTTATCTGGCTGCGTCTTGAAGTACTCTAGTAAGTCAATGTAAATTCCCTTGGCGTTCGCCACCGTGTGATACTGTGAACCACAGCCCTGTCCGCGCAGAGGGTTGCTGTCAATTGGAGGCACTGGGTCGTTGACATCGCCCTTTAAACCAGAATTTGGATAGCAAGACTTGAACATGATGATTTGATTTTCTCCGCCGACATCAGTTGACATGCGAGAATACGATGAGTGCTGCTCATTTTCCGCATAAAGTGCATCCAAGTACTCTGCGCTGTCGGGACATCGGAACCAGAACCACCAATGTCCAATATCCGTGCTGCTGCCGATGCTGTCAGGACCCCAACCGTAGTTGGTGTCGCTTACAAAGTAGTTGCCGTCTCTTAAGGCAACGCCTAAACCGCCATTGCCGTCGCTTAACCAGTTAGAACCGCATGAATGATGAATGAAAATCAAGCGAACCGGCTCCGCAGGTGAGTTTACAGACGCATATACTTCAAAGGGGGTGACCACAGTTAACACAGATAGAACCGCAACGACTATCAATATTTGCCATTGACGACTAAGCATAACTATGTCACCCAATGTATTTCGCTTTAGCACGCACAATATATTTGATTTATGAACTACATGTTCATGTCTTGGGTCAAAGAATCATCTTTCAACCGGAAGCCCCCGCGCGAAACGGGAAGAGAGCCCGAACACAACAATGTTATTTTCTTTTCTCGTAGTCTTCTTGCTGTTTAAGCCACGTTTCGTGCTTCTCCACTAAGCTTCGTATTTGTTGTTCTATAAAGTCGTCGGCGCTTAGGAAGCCTGTGTCCAAGTCGCGTACGGCTTGCTGAAGTTTCTCGTAATCTTCTTTTGGTACTTCAACGTACTCGCATTGTCCTTTTAGGGAGTTGAGCTTGAATCTTATGGCTTCGCGGATAAGCTCCTCGCGTGTGGTGTAGCCGAGGTTTTTGTTTGCGTCTATGAAGTTCTCTATTTCCACGAGCAGTTCCGGCGGCAGCATGACGGATGTGGATAGCAGGTTTTCTATGGCGTCGGTGTAGGTTTGCATTTTCATGGTTTGGGCGGTGATTTCTCCGAGGAGGGCGGTTAGTTTTTGGTGGGCGTCGTCTGATATGCGGAGGGTTTTCATGTTTTTGCCTCGTGTAGGTTATGTATAGTAAAGCTAATAAAGCTTTTCAGTATACTAAATATACCAAATATACGAGGTTCACAAGGTGAAACACAACATAAGCATAACCATGGACCAAAAACTCTTCAGAGAACTCGAAAACATCCGCGGAAGAGAAAAACGCAGCACATTCATCGAACACCTAATAATCCTAGGCCTAAAAACCTACAGAAACAAAAATGAGGGATTAGGAATTAGGCTCCGCAAGCCACCGCTTACAGTTTTGCCGTCTCTAAACCTAAACGAAACGAATCATTAGCGTCTATTGTATGCCGCATTTCTTCGTCACTTTCACGATTATAAAAATCACGAAGGCAACGATGATGAAGGTCATCAAAGCCACTAAGAAGTGGCCGACACCGAACATCTGATTTCCAACAGGAGCTGCATAAGTTGACAGGTCCGCAAGACCTGGAATGGCCAAGCCAATCGCAGGCAGAAGCAAATCTTTAACCAGAGACTGTACTAGACCGCCGAGGTAGACGCCCATTATGAAAGCAATCGCCAGTACCAAAACCTTGTCGCTTTCAAGAAAGCCCTTTAATTCCGCCCACAATATCTTCGGTTGGTGGCAGAGCAGGTTTAGGCTCAAGCAACGCCCGAATCTTCTTCAATTTCTCTAACATTTCCTCATCTTTAACCAAAAAAAATCTGCCCGAAAGACACTTCTATCCGTTTCAGTTTATAAAACTTTATAACCACTAAACTGTCACAAATTGAAGTTTCCTCGAAGAATTCAAAGTGTATCGCAGCATCAATTCTAAAAAACTATTCACGTCAAAAATTTTAAACACTGCCACGTTACGTGGTGGGCCGAGCCGGATTTGAACCGGCGACCTTTCGATTATCAGTCGAACGCTCCAGCCGTGCTGAGCTACCGGCCCGCAGTGTGCGAACAAAACTTAATGACATGTTAGTTAATAAGAATTTTCGTAAATCTTTTAATTGCCACGTGCTATTGTTCTGTTCAGGTGGGCCCGTAGTCTAGCACGGATTAAGGCGTCGGCCTTCGGAGCCGGAAACCGTGGGTTCAAATCCCACCGGGCCCGCCATGGTCCGAACCGTTTCAATACGTTTTAGCCCTAAAAAATTGCTGTTAGCTTTCAATACAGGATTTGCTTTCGAGTTAAAGTTGTTTTGACAAAATTTTAGTCAAAAGACCTTAAATTAAGCTATGCTTAATATGCCAGTTATGAACGATGGACTTGCTTCACTGCATAAAGTCCTGAAGGATGAGACCCGTAGAAAAATCGTACTCTTGCTCAACGAGAAGGAAAGCCTGAGCTACACGGATTTGCTGAACGCGCTGAGAAATTTCAGCACTGGCAAACTGAATTACCACCTAAAAATCCTGAATAAGCTGGTATCTAAAAAGAGAAGACGGACAGTACGTGCTCACAGAGAAAGGTGTCCTTGTGTCCAGACTGGTTTTGGAGTTCGCTGAAGAAAACGGGCAAAAACTGGAAATGAGGACTCGTTGGAGATGGACTGACGTTGCGTCTGTAGTCAAAAGAAAGTTACTTGCAACCTCAGCAGGAATCTTGACAATCATCGCGGCGTGCCTGTCGTTTTGCATTGGAATAGTGGGCGGCATTGCGTTTCTTAAATTGGGGACTGCCGCCCGTTATTGGGGCTACAACATAGCCGCCTTTTTTTCTTGTAACATTCTTTGGGTTTGCAGGCTTTGGCTTTGGCATAACAGGGGCCACCTTTATGTTAAGAAAACGCAAGTTTTCGTTAGCTATCGTTTGCCAGATCCCCTTACTTTTTTCAGTCGTTATCTCAGCTATAGCCCTGAATCAATCAGTGATAGGTAGCTATATGGGTTATCGTATGATAGACGGATTAAATTTTCTATCTTGGGAATTAAATTAAACCCTGTGGGATTCGTAGCTTTCTTGGTTGTTCATCACTACGCGCTTTGTAATACCCTCTTTCATCCTCCGTTTTTAAGTATAGTTTTCAATGCAAAAGCCAAAAACGTTTTCACCTGATATTAAGTGGCTGGCTTTCAAAACTACGAATTGAAACATGAGGCGCGTAAACGGCTAAAGATTTTTCTGTTTCGGGTTCGCTATAGCCATCAGAGGTAACCCATATGTTGCAGTGGACTACGAAAAGGACATGTCGAAAGTTGCCTATTCCCGTATACGCTAATAACGACTTTTTGAAGTGGAGGGCCATGCCGTGACCGTCCATTTTGTCCCGTGGGATACCACACTTGACTTGCTGAAGGAGGCTAATCGCCTCTATGACGAGGCTGGCACTTTTGACTGCGTGGAAAAAGGCGATCTCGTAGCCGTCAAACTGCACGTGGGCGAACTGGGCAACCCCTATTACGTTCAGCCATTTTTCGTCCACGACATAATCCGCAGAGTCAAGGAGGCAGGTGGCAAGCCGTTCCTCACCGACTCCAGCACTTATTACCACGCGCAACGCAACAACGGGTACGACCATATGGTCACGGCGTTGACGAACGGGTTTAACACGGCGCCATTCATTGTGGCGGACGGGCTGAGAAGCGAGAATTATCGGACGGTGAAGACCAAGGGCATACTGCAGGAAATCGAGGTGTCAGGCGTAATCGCCGAGGCTGACGCCATGATAGTGGTGTCGCATGATAAGGGTCACGAGCTCAGCGGTTTCGGCGGCGCCATAAAAAACTTGGGCATGGGCTGCGCGTCTCGAGCGGGCAAACTGCGCCAGCACCGAACCGTAGGTTTGGAAATCGACACGTCAAAATGCATCGGCTGCGGCAAATGCAAGGAGATATGCGAGATGCACCTGCCCGAAATCATCGAGGGCAAAGCCCGCAACACCTCGCCGCTGTGCATGCGCTGCCCCATGTGCATCGAAGCCTGCCCAATGGACGCCATCCAATTCGTCGACAAAGAGAACCTCAGCAGGGCACTGGCGTCCGCGGCGTACGGCGTGCTCTCCACATTCAAAAGTGATAAGGTGTCGTACGTGAGTTTCGCCAAGGACATTACAGAGTACTGTGACTGCCTGGCCGGTCCCGGCAAAGTCGTGATGGATGACGTTGGCATTTTCGCCTCTGACTCGTCTGTTTCTATTGACGCCGCGTTCCTCAACATGATTGATTACAAGATCTTTGACGACGCGTACAACGTAGATTGTATGTTGCAAGTCAAAGAAGCGAAAGCCATCAGCATCGAGGGCGAGCTGAAGCCAGGGATATATAGAATAAGTTGACTTTGCCACTTTACGGGAAAGCTTTTTAAGGAATCAGAGAGTTCATTTGCCAGAATTGGCGGGTGAGATGGTGTCTCCCACCCGTTCCGCCATAAAAAAACCCGGGAGCAGGGAGGCAAAAATGCATTTGAGGATAAACACTAAAGAATTAGCCTTAACCATAATCTACGCTGCCCTGTACGCGGCACTAGTCGTAGCTTTTTCACCAATTTCTTTTGGAGTAGCACAATTTCGAATTGCAGGAGCGTTAAGACCCGCAATAGCTAAAAAATGGAGTCTATCATTCGGCTATGGGCTTGGCGCATTGGTCGGGAACTTTTTCAGCCCGTTTGCGGGTCCTTGGGACCTTGTTTTCATGCCGATAATGAGCATAATAGCAGGTCTTGCAGGCTTCTTAGCTGCTAAAAGGTTTAGGCAGAACTACTTCGTTTCGGGAGCCGTTACTGCAGCGATCATAGCGGTTAGCCTTAGCTTCATGTTCGAGCAGCTTGGAATTTCGCCGTTTCTAGTGGCGTTGCCGATGTTGTTAGTTACAGAAATGGCAGCCTGCTTAATCGGCGCAGTAGTGTTCACGTTAATTGATAAACGATTCAAATGGTGGCAAGCATGAAAGAAAAATGTGTAGTAGTCTTGAGCGGCGGACCTGACTCCGCGACAGTGGCGTACTGGGCTAAAAAACAAGAATACGACCTAAGCGCCATAACGTTCAAGTACGGTCAAATCGCAACCAAGGAAACCGAAAGCGCCCAGAAAATAGCCACAAAACTCGGTGCTCCCATCAAAATAATAGACCTTTCCACTTTAAAAGAGGTCTTCGGCGAAGTCACATCGCTGTGTAACGCGGATATTCCGATGACGTCGAGTTTCAGCCAGCCCATAATTGTCCCGTTTAGAAACGCGATTTTCCTTTCTGTGGCGGTTTCGTACGCGGCTTCAATCTGCGCAAACAAAATCTTTTATGGTGCTCAAGGGTCGGATGAGCCGTTTTATCCCGACTGCAGGCGCGAATTCTATAAGGCTTTTGAAACAGCTGCAAGTTTAGGAACGGGAGCCGAAATGTTTATTGAAGCGCCGTTTAGTGGCCGACCCAAATCTGAAACGCTCAGAATTGGCGCGGAGCTTGGCGTGCCGTTTGAGCTTACTTGGTCCTGTTATTTTAATCGGTTGAAGCATTGTGGAAAATGCGAGTCTTGCGTGAACCGTAAGAGAGCTTTTAAGGAAGCCGGAATAAGCGACCCGACAGAATACGAGGAATAACTGTGCTACACGAGGGTTTTTTGTTTTTCTCCTTTCACGAAGCTTGACACTCTGACGCCGATCAACCGAATTTTCCTGTCCCTTTCAAGATATGTTTTAAGCAGCTGTCTTGCTGTCTTCTGCAGGTCTCGCAGGCGACTAGTCATAAAGGGCAAGGTTTTGCTGCGTGTGTGTGTTTCAAAGTTCTGGTAGCGCACTTTGACAGTGACATTTTTGAAAAAAAGCTTTTGTACCATCACTTCCTTGGAGACTTCTGCGGCAAGCGCATCCAGCTCCTTTAGCACGGCTTCCGCGTCATCGGTGTCTTCTTCAAATGTGGCCTCATGGCTTATGGATTTCACTTCGGTTCTGGCTTCTACCTCGCTTCGGTCGATGCCGCGTGCCATCAGGTGCATTTGCGTGCCCATTACGCCGAAAGTTACAGCCAGCACGGTGGGGTCGTAGCGTGCTAGGTCGCCGATGGTGTTTATTCCCATCTTTTTGAGTTTAGTCTCTGTCTTGCGTCCCACCCACAGGAGCCTGCGAACTGGAAGGGGCGCCAAGAAAGATTCCGCCTCGTCTTCTGTGACCAAGGTTAAGCCGTCTGGCTTCTGGTAGTCACTAGCTACTTTCGCGATGAGCTTGTTTGGTCCCACGCCTATCGAGCAGGTGAGGTACTCTTTCTCTTTTATCTCGCGCTTCAGCCGTTTGGCATATGCCTCAGCTTCGCCGTATTCTTTCACGCGAGCGCTGACATCTAAAAAGGCTTCGTCTAGGCCCCACTGCTCGAACTTGTCTGCGTATCGCCGCGCTATTTCCATGATTTCTTTGGAGACTTTGATGTATAATGGGAAGTTCGGTGGCAGGTAGATGGCTTCTGGGCAGAGCTTCCAAGCGCGGGAGATGGGTATGCCTGATCTGACCCCTGCTTTTCTTGCCTTGTAGTTGCTTGTGCTGACGACGCCGCGTCCTTTTCCCTCTTTCGGGGCAGCGCCGACGACGACGGGTTTGCCTGTGTATTCTGGATGCTCGCGTTGTTCTACGGCGGTGTAGAAGTGGTCCATGTCCATGTGGAAGATTATTCTCATGGAGAAATCACCCGCGTATCTATTTCCCTTCTTTTTCTTTTTTTGTTTTTCCCTTTTTCTTTTCGCCGGCTTACCTTAGTTTTTCGCCACATTGCAGACAAGAATCAATCTTTTTCAGGTTTCTTAGAGTTAAGGCGATATTGCATTTGTAGCATAAGCGGATTCTGCATTTTGGACAGCAGAACGTGGCCAATTCTCCACATGAATCACAGACTTTGCGTTCGAACACGCACTCATTGCACATAGAAACCATTTTCCAAGAATCAGCTAAAGGTTATAAAATAAACTCTGAAACTGATTTTTCAAACCCTTGAGAGTGACGTTAAAATAAACAGCGGTCAAGTAACTGTTCAACACGTTGACCAAGGAAGGGAAAGTTTTTTAACCTCAGTCCATGCAATTCCACGAAACTGCTCAACATAACTACATTCCATTTCTGTTTTGCTAGTTAAATTCGCATAAAATTGACCAAGGTGAGGTAGCTCGGTTCGTTTTAGGGATTTTTCCCTTGTCACCCGTAACCTTTTCCTTTTTTTAAAAAATTACCCTTTTGCCGAAAAAAGCGGTCGTAAAATTTGGTTGATAGAGAGGAGTTAGTTTGGATGCAGATTTCTTCTTGTTTTTTTGGAACGTGAAGCCATTAGTTTATAAGCGCGGGTGTACATGTCGGATGGTAACGTGTAGAAAGCGATTTTTGCACAGCAAAATATCAGGAGTTGAAATAGCGTATGTATAGAGACAGAGAGATGCACAAGGCAGTCTGCGCTGATTGTAAGCAAGAATGTGAAGTTCCATTCA
>Ga0307426_1001332_pt1 | contig 16415 bp, 11 predicted proteins | sample SalMarWE160340MG_FD_202165 | JGI IMG/M metagenome (GOLD analysis project Ga0307426, IMG submission 202165) | Salt marsh sediment microbial communities from the Plum Island Ecosystem LTER, Massachusetts, United States - WE1603-40 | ecosystem: Environmental > Aquatic > Marine > Intertidal zone >... | reverse complement strand
CTTAGAACGGCATGAATTTCAAGAAGCAATAAGATTAGCCTACAAAATCGTAGAAAAAGATCCGGTAAGCGAAGCTGCGCACCAAGTGATAATAAAATCGTATATTGAAATGGGTGAGCGGGCGCGTGCAATACGGCAATATGAACGTTTTTTCTTGATCCTAAAACAAGATTTTGATCTTGAACCATCGGTTGAGACAAAGCAGCTGATCGGTCATTTAAAAATCAGCGACAAAGACTAGATCGTACCAGATCTAATTACATTATTATTCTAATTATTTTCTAATACCCGATTACTATAATAAGTCATGAAGATATGTCCTAGTTGTCATTATTTTGGAGAAAACGGGCAGAAATTCTGTCCATTGTGCGGGCATGAGCTGATATGCAAGTGCCCGAAGTGCAAACTTCCGATTAGTAATCCTCTATCTCGGTACTGCGCTGCCTGCGGTTGCAAATATGAAAAGGCAGCACTAACGAGCCATAATAAGGAAAGAGATTAGATTTTTATTAAAATACACTAATCATGGGATGTTTATGTTATTCATGAACTGGATGCAGAAATATGTCGAAAAATAGTAGTATTTATCAGAAAAGAGGAGGTTCTAATGCCGCGTAAAATAATGCTGTGTGTATTTCTTGTGGTTATGGCTATTAGCTATGGCCAGGGCAATATTGATTTAGACAATATAGAGGAGCAAGGGCGTTTTGTCCCCAAGTTAATGAGTTACCAGGGTTATCTGACTGATACCCTGGGTATTCCGATAGATGATACTTTGGATATGACCTTTAGTATCTATGATAATGTTACCGGAGGCAATCTATGGTGGAGTGAGACGCAGACAAATATTCCAATTGAACAAGGGGTATTTAATGTTATCCTTGGAAATAGCAATACCATACCTGACAGTGTTTTTGTTAACGGCACAGACCGATGGTTAGAACTGGTAATTGAAGGTCCAGTGACTCTTGCGCCGCGTACACAGATCACGTCAGCTGGTTATGCTTATATGGCGACCTATTCTGATACTGCTGAATATGCGCGAAATTCGTCTTTTGATAGTGACTGGTTAGTTACGGATTCAATCATCCATACAAACAGCTATTGGGGGATAGCACGCGGCAGCGTCGAAAATGCATTATTTGGTAGCAGCAATTTCACTCATATAAACTTCGGCGTTCAGTGCACAACCGGCATTTCATCGGTAGCCCGTTCCTACATTACTATCTCAGGCGGGTACCGAAACCGGGCAACGGGTGACTATTCGACGATTGGTGGTGGGCGTTTCAACCGGGTCGGCAGTGGTCACTTTTCTACGGTTGCAGGCGGCGACAGTAACTATGCAACTGGTGATTACGCCACAATAGCTGGGGGATTGGAAAATAATGCTAATAATGACTATGCCGTCGTTGTTGGTGGTTGGAATAACCATGCTGGACGAAATTATACCTTTATTGGCGGGGGCGTTGATAATTCTCTTGGAGGATTCTATTCTGCGATTGGTGGTGGGTATCAAAACCTTGTCAACGGCAGCTATTCTTCGATACTTGGTGGCTATGCAGATACGATTGATGTCGGTGCAGACTATTCGTATCTTTTTGGAATCGGCAGCAGATTAACCGAGGATTCAACATTCATGGTTGACATACCACATATACATTTTGGGAGTGAAATGAGTGGTTATGAATTCCCCGCAGTTGATGGCTCGGCTGATCAGGTGCTGGTTACTAATGGTGGTGGTGCACTGTCCTGGGTAGATGGACTAGATTTCTCCCATTGGTCAGTCACTGATTCTGTTCTTTATACAAAAGACTACTGGGGATTAGCAAGGGGTGGTGCTGGTAATGTGCTCTATAGTACGGAAAGCACTCAGACCCATATAAATTTTGGCAGGATATGTACGACTGGTGTTGACGGCGCGAATTTCCACAGTATGACCATAGGTGGCGGCAGTCATAATTGCGCTGATTCAAACTGGTCTACGGTTGCTGGCGGATTGGCAAATAAGGCAATCGGAGGATATAGTTGCGTAAGTGGCGGTGCGTATAACGAGGTTTATGGCCGGCTTGGGACGATATGTGCCGGGTACGAGAATACCGTAAAAAGTATGTATGGAGGTATTTTTTCTGGCTATTATTGTGATGCAGGAAGCGATGCTACTTTGGATACCGGGATAATTATCACCGGTGGTATAAATAACGATGCATTTGCTAGTTATTCTTTTATTGGTGGCGGCAGGCATAATTATATAGATGGCAAATATTCAGCAATAGTCGGCGGATATGCAGATACTATTGCAGCAGGTGCAGATTATTCTTATCTTTTTGGTATCGGCAGTAAACTTACCGCGGATTCCACGTTCATGATCGATATGCCACATATTCATTTTGGTAATGAAGCGATGGGTTATGAATTTCCGAATCAAGACGGCGCCGCGGATCAGGTCCTCGTTACCGACGGCAGTGGTCAGCTTTCATGGGTGAATTCAGGTGACAATGATTGGGTGCGTGGTACACCTGATAGCGTGTTATTTACGGCGAATTATGTCAGTATCGCGCGTGGTGGTGCAGGTAATCTATTCTATGGAGACAGTCTGCATACACATATTAATTTCGGAGTAAGTTGTACGACCGGCTCAAGTGGCTACAATTGGCGGTATACAACGATCTGCGGTGGTGTCGGGCATCATACCGCAGACAATTATTCATTTATTGGAGGAGGTTTAAACAACTCTGTTTTCGGCATGTACGGGGTTGTAGCCGGTGGTAATAATAACAATGCGAATAATAACGGCGGTGCGGTTTGCGGCGGTGAGGATAATCTCGCTATGGGACTTTACTCGTTTGTGGGCGGCGGAAAAGCTGATACAACATGGAGTCCATATAACGGCGTACTGTCTGGCTACAGTAATAGGGCTGGTTCTTATACGAGTGATTCTGCATGTGTTGTTGCTGGCGGCTGGGATAATTTTGCCGATGCAAAATTTTCATTCATCGGCGGCGGTCAGGGCAATAGCGCGCTTGATAACTGGGCTGTTGTTTGCGGCGGCGGCGGTAATACTGTAGATGCCCGTCTCGCAGTCATCTGCGGCGGTGCTAACAATCAAGTCAATGATGATTATTCATCAGTCGTTGGTGGCGTTGGCAATATAATCGACGGCAGCGAGAGTTTTATCGGTGGAGGTCAGGCTAATTATATTATCGGGGATCGTGCGGTTATCGGCGGGGGGTATCAGGATTCAGTACGGGCGCAGTACGGCGCTGTTTTATCAGGCTACAGTTGCCTTGCCGGTATTGTAACTGGGGATACAGCAGCGGTTGTTTGTGGAGGTTGGGATAACCAGGCACGGGCTGATTATTCATTCACCGGCGGTGGGGAAAGCAATACTGCGTCAGCGACACATAGTACATGTGTTGGCGGCTACACTAATACTGCATTCAGTACCTATTCTGCGGTCATCGGCGGACGCCAAAATTATTCCCAGGGTTCTTTTAGCTGTGTTGCAGGTGGTTATAATAACCGAACCCTTGACGACCGTGCATTTGTCGGTTGTGGTTCAGGTAATCAAGCGACCGGTTTCAGTTCAGCCATCACTGGCGGTGAGGATAATCGTGCGATGGGTGACTATGCTGTTGTCTGCGGCGGTATATACGACTCGACCGAGGCGTTTGCCGGCGGCATCCTTACAGGATGGTATAATAATGCTGGAGATGATTATAGCGATTCTTTCGCTATTGTAGTTGGTGGTTACAATAATTCAGCGATAGCTCGCTATGCTTTTATCGGTGGAGGCATTGATAATAGTGCAACAGGCATTCATTGTGTTGTCGTCGGTGGTTTGAATAATACAGCGAGTGTCCTGCGCACATTTGTAGGTGGGGGTTATAATAACACATCTTCTGCTGACGGTGCGGCTATTTGTGGTGGTTTGGATAATAATGCTGATGGCTGGTTTACTTTTGTCGGTGGCGGATATGCTGATACAGTTATGGGCTACTGGGGTAATATTGCTGGTGGTTACAGCAACTTAGCTGGCAATGCTGTAGGAGATACTGCTGCGACTATTGCTGGAGGGTGGAATAATGTCGTAAATGCAAAATACAGTACTATTGGCGGCGGTAAAGATAATACGATCGATCAAGCCTTTTCTTTCATCGGCGGTGGTTATTCAAATGAGACCGTTGAGCAATATTCAGTTATCTGCGGTGGTTATAACAATATAACAAATGGGCATCGTGCTTTTATCGGCGGCGGCTATAGCAATACCACGGGTACTGACTATCATAGTTTTATCGGCAATGGATACGTGAATTATAATGCCGGTTATTGTTCGGCTATTCCCTGCGGCTACCGGGATTCAATAACTACATATGCTGATTATTCTATGGCTTTTGGAGATTACGTCTATATTAATGCCGATCATTATGTCATCTTTTATGATGGCAGTAACTCAGGTTGTTTGTGGATCAATGCTGATCATCATGATATTAGTCCAGGAAACTGGCCGATCGTCGTTGGAACGAGCACTTCCAATGGGAATACTGCATATCTTACCCCGGGTGGAGTGTGGACTGATGGAACATTTGACCGTAATAAATATGATGTTCAACCGATCACTCGGGCGACCGTCCTCAATAAATTAAAACAAATTCCAATCTTGCGTCATAAAATAACAGATGGCAAAGAGCAGCATATTATCCCTGATGCCGAAAAATTCTACAATGAATTCGGCTGTGGAACAGGAAAAGTCACTTTTGATAAGAAACATGTTTCTGCAACCGATATGGCCGGTGTTTCACTCGCTGCGATCCAAGAATTAACTCTTATGATCGAAAACCTCCAAAAAGAAAATACAGAATTGAAGAAAAGACTTGAAATTCTGGAAGATAAGATGAGTTTTTAAGGTTAAGAGGTTTGTTAATAGTCAGCACATATAATGAATCAGTAAAAGACAAGAAAATGGAGCATGAGGTTATGCTTGACATCAGGGGAATATCTTATAGGATTATATGGTAGGAGGCGAGATGAAAAAGGCAATATTATTATTAATACCGTTATTATTGTTTGCACAGAATTATATTTTAAAAAAGGATGTTCTTTCATCAGGTGGACGGAAGATGACATCTACAGATTATATTTTGCAGGGTACAATAAGCCAGACTGCGATCGGTAGTGTAACCGACACTGATTATCAAGGCGTGATCGGTTTCTGGCATCCGCCAGAGGCATTTCCACCGATCGCGCCCTATATAAATCCAGCTGAGAAATCAGGCAGCGACGTTAAACTCACCTGGAATATGATTACCACAGATACCCTTGGTAATCCTGAAACAGTCCATTACTATGTCGTGTACCGAAGCACTTCACCTTCTTTTATCCCGGGTGTTTCAGATTCCGTCGGTGCAACTATCCAACCCGATACAGTATTCACTGACGTGGGAGCGTTGAGCTCTGGTAATAGTTATTATTATCTTGTAAAAGCAGTCGATATAGCACGAAACCGCAGCGTAAAATCGAATATGGGGTATAAGTTAAACAAATTTTTTAACGAGAGTGCTTCTTCCAGTGATAGGAATTGGGTTAGTCTACCATGGCATAGTAATTACACTGTGGCTTCAGATTTGACAGATGATTTAAGTTCCTCCGGTGTTCCATTGATTAAGATCGTTAATTTACGTGGTGATCAGTTATATGAGAACTGGTTATGGGACCCTGATTTTCTTGAATGGTACGGCGATGATTTTTCAATAGTATCAGGTTGTGGATATGAAATGGAGACGACAATTGATACTTCTTTGATCTTTGTTGGTGCCAACAACCCAAATGGTCTAGTGAGCCTTAATGAAAATGCAGCAACCACTGACAGGAATTGGATTTCCATACCGTATAATGCAGCATACAGTACAGTAAGCGATATAACAACTAGCTACAGTCCATCTGGTATTCCATTGATTAAGATCGTCAATTTACGTGATGATCAGTTATATGAGAACTGGCTATGGGACCCTGATTTTCTTGAATGGTACGGCGATGATTTTAGTATTGCGGCTGGACGGGGTTACGAATTTGAAAGTACAACGGACACAACCTGGAATCCTACAGAGTATTCTAATAAAACCGGTGATCTTGTGCTCTTATTGACTAAGAACTTACGTCAGACTTCAGAGGTCAAAATTGGAAGGTTTGCTGAGTCTGATCGTGAACCGATATGGAAAATCAAATTCCCTGAGAGAATAAAAGAGGGGAAGTTGACAGAAGAGCAAGTTCTGATGGATGCTAAACAATATGAACCAGCACGATCAGTAGTACAAACAAAAAAGGATTTCCGAGAAGCAGGTGTATCACATGTTGTACGGTGTCATCTGGATTTTGAGGGCTTTAGCAATCTGGTTTTTACTACTTACCGAGTAAATAAACCAATAGATGTTCTTACAGAAAAAATAATCGGTTGCGGGTATGCAACAAATGACAATAAAGGTGCCATATGGTTTAATACTGGCAACTTTAAATCACCATGGTTACCCAATGAAAAAATGATACTCATTATTGAGGCTATCTTTAATAGTAAAGGTTATTATTCAGTGACTAGTTTCGAACTTGATGAAAATGTTGATATCCAGGACTTGGGTGATTTTGTACTTGCACCCATACCTGAACCGAGACGCCAGTCGCGTTCAAAATCGCTAACATGGGATGAGGCCGAAGATCCTAACGTTATAGGTTATAGTGTTTACAAATCGGATAAACGTATAAATAAGAAAGTCATAGATGAAGAGTCCTTTACAGTTGATGGTGAATGTTATCTTAGACCCATAGTCCTTGGCGGTTATGAGACTGTTTATTCAACATACCAAGAGCTTGCTTCAATAGAGAATCAGCATACGCCGATACATTTTGCGTTCAATATGCATCCGAACCCATTTAGGACGCAGACTCAAATCGATTATGCACTTCCATATCTACAAAAGGTAACAATCAAGGTTTATGATGTTTCAGGCAGGAAAGTCAAGACAATTATCGATAAGAAACAGAAATCGGGGTACTATTCTGAAATATGGCGTGGTGATGATGACAACGGACGGGAAGTTGCTGCAGGAGTTTACTTTATGAGAATAACCACAAAAGAGAACGAGAAACAGAAAAAAGTTATTTTGGTACACTGATTGCTATAAGGAGCTATTGAATAATGTATAAGATACTAAGACATCTACAAACAATAGTTTTGCTGGTGGTGTTTGGTTTTGCATCACCGCCCCATGTATTGCGACAGCTGGTGCGAAATTGGCCTGTAGGTCTGGATCAAACTGGCACGTACTGGATGATCTATGACCTAAATCATGCAACAACACATTGGTTTGATCAAGATACAACAGGATCGTATACGACTTATTCGGCAACACTAAACGCAGTCCGCTGGACCGCTGAGATCGGTGTTCTTCCTGATTGGCAAGATGGCGATACCATCATTGCCTTTGGCTCCTGGGATTCTGCGTATGCCGGTAATCCAGGGACATATAGTGATAATATAAACCATACGGGGTTTTACTGGTTATATTCAGATACATTAGATGAATCAATGGCAACCCAAAGCTGGACCCCTGATGATACTGTATGGGTTATGCCGAAAATAGATGTTACCAAGACTGGTCCGGGTGGCGGTGCCAATGATACTGTCTGGTTTGAATTCCCTAATCCCAAAGAGACGCGTGATACCGGACAGACTGACTATGATGTCTATGGTTACTGGCTTTTTGCCGATACAACTGGGACGGGTACGCCTAATGCTTTTAATGCGGGCACGGTAATGGACCTGGGAGTTATTCCAGTAGACGGAGTATATGGTGATACTACGGTGCACTGGATGCTCGAGAGCGATGGTTTTGAAGCCTGGCAAACCTGGACTGTTTATTTTGCTTATAAGATCATCGCCCGACCCGATACTACTGCTGATAATATCGGTTATTCGACTTATTATTTTTCACAGAATTCAGATCCTACAACTGTTTACCAGAATGTCATAGCGGTTGAGGAAAAACAGAGTACAGGATTCAATATCAATAAAATGGAGGTTTCACCAAATCCCTCGCGCGGAAATTTCAGTGTCAGATTCAATGTATCAGGAACCGGTTATGCAAGACTCCGGCTTTATGATGTGCTGGGGCGTGATACCGGTATAATCTGGCAGGGTGATGTGAAAAATGGATCAAACAGCATCGATATACGTGGACAATCAAAGGGTGTTTATTTTCTTGTTTTTGAGTCGGGCGAACTGGAAGCAAAACAGAAAATTGTAATCGATTGATTGACTTAATAAGGTTTTAATGTATAGACAAAAGCGGTCTACAATAAGTAGACCGCTTTTGTTTCTCTGAAAAGATTTCAACCGATTTAATCTTCTTCTTTTTTTCTGGTTTCAAGATAGGTGCCAACAAGGTATCCAAGAACGATGAGAAAGATGATCATCAAAGTCCGCCAAAATCCGACCGTGGCAAAAAAGATACCCAAGAAACCAGCAATGATTGCACCGAATAGAGCTTTATTGAATTTAAACATATTCTATTTTAATCGCCAATTTAATTTTGTCAATACCTGTCTTATGCCTCAGGTTTTTGTGGGTTGTTTGGTGGAGCGGGGGTATTTTTTTCACTGATATTTGTCTGCTCAATGGCTGGTGCTTTATTGAGCAGCTCTTCTTCCAGTAAGGCTTGTTTTTTCTCTTCGATCTCATCAGCAAGTCTCTTTTTACTCTGCAATTCTGCTTTTTTTAGATGTTTCCGAACGTGTAATCCGAGTCCGATAATAAGTACGATAACGAGCAGCGCGAGTAAAGTTTCTGTAAGTAGAAGAAAATCATAAAGGCCATGAAAGAAAATCGCCAGGAAAACGCCTTTTAAAATTAATTTTGTTTCGTTTTCCTTGTCGAATTTTGCCCGGCCAATATAGTATCCCATTAAAGCACCGAAGAACGCATGTCCGGGTATTGCCAGAAAAGCGCGGGCAATACCGGTTGTAATGCCATGTTGAAGTACATAGAGCACATTTTCAATCGTGGCAAATCCGAGTGAAGCAGCGACAGTGTAGACAATGCCATCCATGACTTCGTCAAATTCAAGTGAGCGATATATCCAGCGTTTTACCGCAAAAAATTTCAATAATTCTTCAGTCGGCGCGATTATAATAAAGGACATAATGAAGATATTCATAATACCGCCGACAAGCGCATTTAGACCATACAAAAGAGCTGTTTCAATAATACCGGCAGGTATTACCATTAATGCACCGATCAGAAAGATCTTGAGGATTTTCTTTTTTGGTTCAGGCTCATATTTGTCCCGATTACAGAAATACCATAACATAAACAGGCATGGCGCAAGAGCGATGAGTAATAATACGATGACCATTTATTTAGCATAGTCACAATCTATAGGTTGTCAATGTTATTTCCTTTCATGTCCATGCTTGATAAGTGTTTTTATCTGGATAAAATAATATATGATCACTCTTGGTATTGAGACATCCTGCGATGAAACTGCGATAGGCGTTATCAAGGATAACAAGGTGTTAGCGAATATCGTATCTTCTCAAATCGATCATACAAAGTACGGTGGTGTAGTCCCTGAGCTTGCAGCGCGAAATCATATAAAAGTAATAATGTCGCTCGTGAAAATCGCTTTGGAAATTTCCGAATTGGATTTGGGCAGCATTGATCTGATCAGTGTGACGCGTGGTCCTGGTTTGGTTGGCGCTTTGCTGGTCGGTCTTTCATTTGCCAAAGCGCTCGCCGTCGCTTTGAATAAGCCTTTTATCGCTGTTAATCACCTTGAAGGTCATCTCTACGCTCTACATTTGGACCATCGGGTTATGAACTATCCTTTTTTGGTCCTGCTTGTTTCCGGTGGTCATACCGAAATTATCCTGGTTAAAGACAGATTCGTTTATCAGACTTATGGTAAAACAGTTGACGACGCGTGTGGTGAAGCTTTTGACAAAGTCGCCAAGATGATGGGCTTGCCTTATCCTGGAGGTCCCTATATTGAAAGAGAAGCAAAAAAAGGAAAAATCGGCGCGGTTAAATTTTCCGTGCCAAAGCCGAAATTCTACAACTTCAGCTATTCTGGTTTAAAGACAGCAGTTCTATATTACCTCAGGGATAACCCGGAATATGATCGATCTGATATCGCTGCGAATTTTCAAAATGTCGCGATTGAACATTTGATTCAGGTTGTTTCAAAAGCGATAGCATCAACAAAAGTAACGAGTCTCGGTATTGTCGGCGGGGTCTCGGTAAATAGCCGGCTAAGAGAAAAATTCAATGATCTGGCACAGAAAATGGATTTCAGCTTACGTATTCCGGATATTCAATATTGCACTGATAATGCAGTCATGATAGCACTTGCCGGAGCTGATCGTTTCAAGGAATTCGGACCATCCAAACTAAATATTGATGCAGTATCCCGTGAAGCCCTTGACAAGATATGAAGAAGCTTATCAGGGCATCAGGGAACCAGCAGATCAGGATTACTTATCAGTGGTCCTGATTTTCTTATGTCCACAAGCTGATATTCTGGTATCTTTTATCACTGCAATTCTTTTTTAAATCTCCGATCTAAAATATTTTTTAGCTCGAATCTGATATCTACAATCCAAAATCTTAAATTTTAATTCTATATGTATTCTATCGTACTCGGTGGTTTTGGAGACATATCGTATAGGACTTTTGTGACCTGCGGTATTTCGCGTACAATTCTTTTCTGAATTTTTTCAAGAACCTCATACGGTATCTTTGTTGGCGTTGCCGTCAATGCATCCTTTGATTCGACGCTTCTTATAACGATAATATTACCGAAGGCACGTTTTCCCTTTTTGACCCCGGTCGCACGATCATTGAGAAGAACTGCAAAGGCTTGAAATGGTTTGAATCTTTTCAATTCTTTCTCAACAATAGTCGTTGCTTTGCGGACAATGCTGACACGCGGTGGTGTTACTTCACCGACAATTCTGGTCGCAAGTCCTGGACCCGGGAACGGCATTCTCTGATAGATGTCTTTTGACAGACCGAGTTTTTTGCCGACTGTCCGGACACCTGGTTTGTACAAATTAACCAGCGGTTCGATAATGACTAATCCATATTTCTTTGGGCTGATACCTATCTGGGAAAGAACATTGTGTTGAGATTTTATCTTGCCTTTGGTTTCTTTTATGTCAGCTGCAATCGTACCCTGAATTAAAAAGTCAGCTTTATATTTTTTTACCGCTTTACCTAAAGTCTTATAAAATGTATCCCGGAAAGCCTTGCGCATATCTTCCGGATCTTCTTTTCCTTTAAGCGCTTTGAAAAAATCCTTTGCAGCGTATAAAACGACAGTTCTTATGCCATGTTTTCTCAGTATTTTCGATACGGTTCGAGCTTCTTTTTCTCTCATTAATCCATCGTCGATAAATAGTGCGATTAATTTCCTGCCCAGTGCTTTGTGACCGAGAAATGCACAGACCATGGAATCAACACCCCCGCTCGTTGCGCATAAAGCTGTTCCTTTACCGACTTTTCCTCTGATCATTGCGATCTGTTTATCTATAAATGCTGATGTTCTCATATTATTCAGTCCTCCTTAGGAATGATTTTATCCTGTTTACGTAAAATGTCAACTATTACCCTTTAAAAACCCGTAAAAACACATATTTCCATTGACTTTTACGTTGATTTTGCTACAATAAAGGGATGAGGAAGATTGCAGTTTGTAATCAGAAAGGTGGTGTTGCAAAAACTGCTACCGCAGTGAACCTTACTGCCGGCCTGTCGCTCGCTGAAAAAAAGGTGCTCCTCGTTGATATCGATCCGCAAGCTAATGCAACGAGCGGATTTGGCATTGATTACCACTCACTGGGATCCTCTATTTATGACTGTCTTTATGAACCCGCGATGCTCAAACAGACTATTATCAATACAAAATGGCCCCGGCTTTCGGTTCTGCCTTCCAGCCCTGATCTGGCTGGTGCAGAGATCGAATTGGTTGAAAAGGATGACCGTGAGGGCAGGTTGAAGAAATTACTCGATTCTTTTCGTGATGAATATGACTTCGTAATCGTTGATTGTCCTCCGTCGCTCGGCATTCTAACGATCAATGGTTTGGTCGCGTGCGATAGTGTGATAATACCGATACAGTGTGAATATTACGCTCTTGAGGGTTTAGAAAAACTCCTAAAGACCCTCAAAGCAATAAAACAAGGATTGAACAAGAATCTTGTCATCGAAGGCATCTTGCTGACAATGTATGATGCCAGACTAAATTTAGCTAAGGATGTTGTTGAGGATATTCAGCAGCATTTTCCCAATGTTGTTTTTAAAACAGTGATACCACGTTCTGTACGGATTGCCGAGGCACCATCTTATGGTAAATCCGTCATTCACTATAGAATTTCATCAAGTGGTGCCCAGGCTTATTTGAATCTGACAAGAGAGTTATTGAATCATGCATAAACATCAAACTGATATATATGTAGTTGCCCGATTCATCGGGGGGATACTCAATGAATTGAGCGACTACCGTGATAGATTTCATGAACAGGGTCTTAATCATGCGTAAACATCAAACTGATATATATGTAGTTGCCCGATTCATCGGGGGGATACTCAATGAATTGAGCGACTACCGTGATAGATTTCATGAACAGGGTCTTAATCATGCGTAAAAGAGCATTAGGCAAAGGTCTTGAGGCATTGATCCCGACCAAAGATGAAAGTACGCTTCAAGAAGGTTATCGTATGATACCTATCGAAGATGTCAGACCAAATCCTCATCAACCACGTGCTAAGATCGAAGAATCAGATGTAAAGGACTTAATAGCTTCGATCCGGGAAAAGGGTATTATTGAACCACTCATCGTAAAAAGAGACGGACGAAAATTTATCCTTGCTGCCGGGGAGAGGAGATTTCGCGCTGCTCAGGTCGTTGGGTTAAAAGAAGTACCTGTCGTTATAAGAGATCTTAGCGATCGGGAATTATTGGAAATCGGGCTCATTGAGAATCTCCATCGAAAGGATTTGAACCCTATTGAAGAAGCACTCGCATATGAGGAATTGAACAGCAAATTCGATCTAACTCATGAAAGAATCTCGCAACTCGTTGGCAAGGACCGTTCAACGATAACTAATGCCCTGCGGCTGCTTAACCTGCCGGAGAAAGTGAAAAGATATCTTCGGAACGGAACCCTTAATCAAGGCCATGCGCGGGCATTGCTTATTCTGGAAGATGAAACGCAAATGGTCCAAATCGCTGAGCGTATCGTAGAAGATCAACTTTCAGTGCGTGCGACAGAATCTCTGCTCAAACGTTTTCAGAAGAGACCACGAATTATACCTGGTCCTGAGAAAGAACCGAACTTATTGATCCTTGAGGATGAGCTGTCGAAACTGCTCCATACTAAAGTGAATATTGAGTGGAAGAGAAACAAGGGAACGATTACCATTCACTATTATAGTCTCGAGGATTTCACTCGTATTCATAATATTCTAAAAAAAGGTAAGAAGGGGCAATAGGAGGTAGGTATGTATAGAGGTTCTTATGTAGCGATCATTACACCCTTTAAAGACAACAGATTAGATGAACCGGGGCTCAGACAGAACATAAAATTTCTTATGGACAAAGGTTCGAGTGGTATTGTCGCCTGTGCAACGACCGGTGAATGTCCAAGTCTGAATGATGATGAATATGAACGGGTCGTAAAGATAGCTGTTGAAGAAACGCAAAACAAAGTTCCTGTCATTGCTGGTGCCGGTACGAACTCTACAGAGAAAACAATAAAACTCGTGCATCGGGCGACTGATTTCGGTGCTCAGGGAGCTTTAGTCGTTACCCCATACTATAATAAACCGACTCAGGAAGGACTATACCAGCATTATCGCGCGGTTAGCAAGGCGAGCAGTATTCCGATCATTATATATAACGTACCGGGTAGAACAGGTAGCAATATTTTGCCCAAGACCATATCGCGGCTTAATCAAGATTGCGAGAATATCGTGGGTTTGAAAGCAGCCAGCGGTAACCTCGACCAGGTGTCAGAAGTCCAGCGCCTATGTGGTGATGAATTTGATATTCTGTCTGGTGACGATTCGCTGACTTTCCCCATGATGGCGATCGGTGCCAAGGGTGTGATCTCTGTCGTTGCAAATATTCTGCCAGGTCAAGTTGCTTTGATGTGCGCGGCTTTTTCAAATGGTGATCTGAAGCAGGCAAGGAAAATTCACCTCGACATATTCCCCGTCATTAAGGCGCTGTTCATTGAAACCAACCCTATCCCTGTGAAAAAAGCAATGGAACTGCTTGGTATGCCCAGTGGCAAACCACGATTACCTCTGGTCGAGATGGATAAAGCGAATATTCCGACCTTGAAAAAGGCTTTGATAGATTACGGGATTGAATTATGATCAAGTTGATTATCTGCGGAGCAGGAGGACGTATGGGGCGGGAGATATCGAATATGGCGAATGCATCACGTGATATTGAGGTTATCGCTGGTATCGAAGCAAGCGGTCATGATATGATCGGTAAACAACTGAATGGTATTGATATTACAGATGATATCGAGACAGTAATAGAAAAAGCCGACTGCATTGTCGATTTTACAAATCCTGCCGCGACAATAAAAAATCTGGGTAAAATCAAAGCCTACAAGAAGCCATATGTTACCGGCACGACCGGATTCTCCCGAGAGGAATTGAAGAGTATCGACATGCTGGCAAAATCCCTTCCCGTGTTTTTAGCACCCAATATGTCAGTCGGTGTTAATCATCTATACGATCTGGTTAATTCTTCTGCAAGTATATTAGGAAATTACGACATCGAGGTCATTGAGACTCATCATCGGGCAAAGAAAGATGCACCATCAGGTACTGCAAAAGCTATCGCCAAAATCATTGAACAGGCAAGACCAGACGCAGAATTCATCTATGGACGGGAAGGCATGGTTGGGCCAAGAAAAGATAACGAAATCTGTATAAATTCCATACGTGGTGGCGATATTGTGGGTGAACACCGGGTATTATTTTTTGGAAAAGGGGAGTTTATTGAGCTGCGTCATTACGCCACATCGAGAAGTTGCTTTGCTGCAGGTGCCCTTGAAGCGGTACGGTTTGTCATGAAAAAGGGACCTGGTTTGTATAGTATGAGCGATATGTTGACTAAGAAATAAGAATAAGTATAATATGATTCTATGAAGATATCTGTCATCGTACCGGCCTATAACGAAGCAGTGAACATACCTTTTTTGGTCGAAGAATTCGATAAATTCATTAAGAAACACAAGGATTACGAGGTGATACTCGTTGATGACGGTTCTGAAGATGGCACTTCAGAGATCGCCAAGGAGCATAAAAGACCCTATCTCAAGGTCATAAAACACAAGAGAAATCTTGGTAAGACTGATGCTATTTTGTCCGGTAAAGAAGCAGCACGGGGTGATATTCTTGTGATCTTTGATGCTGATCTGCAATTTGACCCTAATGATATCCCCAAACTGATTAAACTCATTGCACAAGGTGCTGATATCGCGACCGGCTGGAAACAGGGTCACTACGACAAAAAATTTGTGTCGGGCATTTACAACTTCTGGGCACGTCGTCTTTTTCAGTTGAATATTCATGACATGAATTCAATCAAGGCTTTAAAAAAAGAAGTATTGGAGACGATCCCGCTGCGTAAAGACTGGCATCGCTATATTGTTCCGCTGGCAAAGGAGGAAGGTTTCAAAATAGCTGAGGTACGAGTGAAACTGAGACCAAGAAAATACGGAACGCCCAAATATCAACAGAAATCACGTATCTTAATCGGACTTTTTGATCTTATGGCGGTTAAATTCCAAATGACTTTTATTAAGAAGCCGCTTCTTTATTTCGGATCTATCGGTTTATTCTCGGCGGCACTCGGCATATTGGTTGGCATTGTCGCAATTTTCCTTCGTGTTTTTGGTCGAGGTTATCGACCTCTGCTTTATTTGGTAATTCTGCTCGTTGTTTCAGGCATTTTATTCTTTTCACTTGCTCTCATCGGTGAGTCCAACAGAGCGATCCTTGATCAACTTGAAAAAAGAAAATCGTAAGCACATAACCACAATATTGAGGATCGTAATCGGGGCTGCTCTTATTGCGATTCTCATCTGGCGTTTAGATATAAGTAAGATATTCGATAATATCCGCAGTATCGAGAAGGTTTACCTCTTATATGCACTCGTTCCTTATTTGCTTTTCATAGTGATATCAGCATGGCGCTGGCAGGTGCTTCTTGATTACAAGAAATTCAGTATCCCCTTTGGCAGGACGCTTATTATTTATTTCATAGCGACTTTTTTCAATAATTTCCTGCCGACTACAATTGGCGGTGATGTTATGCGTGTCTTGTATTCCATGAAAGAACGTCGGG
>Ga0307426_1001329_pt1 | contig 16431 bp, 15 predicted proteins | sample SalMarWE160340MG_FD_202165 | JGI IMG/M metagenome (GOLD analysis project Ga0307426, IMG submission 202165) | Salt marsh sediment microbial communities from the Plum Island Ecosystem LTER, Massachusetts, United States - WE1603-40 | ecosystem: Environmental > Aquatic > Marine > Intertidal zone >... | reverse complement strand
AAAATGAATTTCGTGCTTTCAAAATTTCGTGTTTTCGTGATGAAAATATTTTTTCATAATATGCCAAAAAATCACAATTAAGACTAATAGTCGATTTATGAATTTGCAGTTAAAACAATAGACGGCCCGGATTGCCGTCAGACGACAATAACTGAATTAAAAATGTTTGTAAATACAGACTTCCTTGACCGGTTGAATTGGTTTTCTCAGTGAATTTAGTTGATTTAGTTGATTTAGTTGATTAAATAGACGGCATCCTTCTTAATTAAGCAGCGACTGACCGATTCAACCAATCAACTACTGAACGATACAACGATATCTGAAGAAAGGGGAGGGCAGATGGGACTTTATGATTTCACCATTTATCATCTTATCAAACGCAATGCCAAATTTTATTCTGATCGTACGGCTCTGATATCCGGTGATGTAAAGATTACCAATCAGCAATTTCTCGATATTGTTGACCGTCTCGCCGCAGGCTTACAACAAGCCGGTATTGAAAAAGGGGACCGACTGGGTGTGCTTGCCCTAAACTGTCTGGAATTTGTGTATTTGTGCGGGGCCGCCGCCAAAATCGGTGCCATTATGCTGCCTGTCAACTGGCGTCTGCAACCCGAAGAGGTGGCGTATATCGTTTCTGATGCAACACCCAAACTCCTGGTTGCCGGCGCCGAGTTTCAGGATCTGGCCGCATCCCTGTTAACCAAATTTGACTTTGTCAAAAAGGCATATGCCATTGGGCCGGCGGCCGGCGAGTTTGCGGCATTTCAGGATTTATTGGAAACTTCCGGCGGCGCTGCCGAAGTTGAAGTCAGTGACCGGGATGACTACGTAATCATCCACACTGCGGCGGTTGCCGGAAAACCCAGAGGCGGTGTCCTGACCCAGCAAAATTTGATCGCTGCCAATATTCAAAGCATGGTTGTCTGGGATTTATCCCCCGAGGACTGTCATTTGGGCATCCTGCCGCTGTTTCATATTGCCGGTCTGGTGGCCTGCTTGAATCTCATCCATGCCGGCGGATCAAATGTGATTCTGTCAAAGTTTGATCCCGATATGGCGCTCAAACACATCCAGGAGGATAGAGTTTCCATGATACCGGAATTTCCCCCGATCCTGTCAACGCTGCTGGAACGTAACCAAACGCTGAGATATGATCTTACCAGTTTGAGAATTGTCGGAGGATTGGACACCCCCGAGACTATTCAGCAGTATGAAGCGCAAACCGGTGGAACGTTCTGGACGGGGTTCGGGCAGACCGAAACCACGGGGATCATCACCTATGGCGCTTACCGGGAAAAGCCTGGAGCCGCCGGCATCCCGGGCGTTCTGACCGAATTGGAAATCATGGATGGGTCCGGAAACATTGTAAAAACAGGGGAAACCGGTGAAATCGTGGTCAGGGGGCCGCTGGTATTCAGGGGTTACTGGAATCTGGCTCAGGAGACCGAATATACCTTGCGCAATGGTTGGCTTCATACCGGAGATATGGGGCGCCTGGATGAAGACGGCTATCTGTTTTATGCAGGCCGAATGCCCGAAAAAGAGCTGATAAAATCCGGCGGCGAGAACGTGTATCCCTCCGAAGTTGAAAAGGTGATTCTGGAACACCCGCGTGTCATAGAGGCATGCGTCATCGGGGTGGCCGATGCGCAATGGGGCGAGGCCGTAAAAGCCGTATGCGTTTTGGAAAAAGATGCAAGCCTGGCGGAAGCGGAGTTGGCTGAATTCGTGGCATCAAAGATTGCCCGTTACAAGAAACCCCGCTATGTAACTTATGTTGCCGAGCTTCCTAAAACTGCGGACGGCTCCATCAATCGGGCGAAGGTTAAGGCAGCGCATGGCGGGAAGTAAAGAAGTCATGCTCTCAGATACAACCGAGTACTGGGGACTCTCAGGTAATTTTCAATATTCAACCGAAAATATTCAATCCTTACAAGATAGCGAATTAAGCCCGCTGCGCCGCCACGGCAGAAAGACAAATTGCCCAATAATAATTCCTACCTAAAGCCCATGTCCCTTCCAATCCGGCTTGCGTTTCTGAATAAAGGCGCCGGCGCCCTCGGTGTGTTTGTCCTGCCGCAGAAACATGGTCAAAATGCCTTCGGTTTCGATAAATGTGCGTTCCTCAACGGTCCGCCCGACCCCGCGCACCACGGTTTCTTTATCCGTGCGGATGGAGCCCTGGGGCAGCTCGCAGATTTGATGGGCCAGCTCTCTGGCACGCGCCATCAGTTTTTCCTGCGGCACGACTTCATTAACCAGGCCGATACGGTAAGCTTCTTCGGCACCAATTCGTTTGCCGGTGATGATAAATTCAAGGGCGCGGGAGTAACCGACCACCAGGGGTAACCGCACACACAGGCCGTCGCCGGCCACAATATTCCAGCGCCTCTCGGTGGCGCCAAACTGCGCGTTTTCAGAAGCAATGCGGATGTCCGCCAGCAGGCAGGATTCCAGGCCGGCGGCAAAGGTATATCCGTTTACGGCGGCGATAATGGGCTTGAAGATATCAAATTTTTTAGTATAACCGCAGTAGCCTTCACTATTATGTACCGCGACCCGAAATTGATCATAGGTGCCCATGGACTCCAGCGCGGCCGCATCATGGAGATCCCAGCCGGCCGAAAAAGCCTTGTCGCCGGCCCCTGTGAAAATGGCAACAAACGCCTTTTCGTCATCCCTGAATTTCTTCCAGGCGTGCTGCAATTCCAGATTGGTTTCATGGTTTATACAGTTGTGAACTGCGGGGCGGTTGATGGTGATCGTCACAACGTGGTCTTCTTCTTCATAAAGTATATTTTTATATTCCATAAGTATTCCTCCGCTGGTTTAATTGAGCAAAATACGCTCAATTAAACGTTAAACAACCTCTCGCCACTCATTTTCAATTTCCCTTCAACCTATTTTTTTGCTACCAAACCTTGAATGCATTCGATTATTTCGGCACTCGTTGCAGCGGGTCCAAAGACGGCTGCGACCCCCATCTCAATCAGGGCTTTGCTGTCTTTGGGGGTTATGACGGAACCGCCAACGATAACAGGGATGTCTAATTTCTGCATTTTGAGAAGATCGATGAATTCAGGAAGGTAGTATAAATATTCCCAGGAATGGCAGCTTAAACCTATCAGATCCACGTTTTCCTCGATTCCGGCCTTGACGATCATGGGCGGGAGGTTGAATTTTCCGGCATAGATCACTTCCATGCCGGCATCTCTGAGCATCCGCGAAATTCCGACGGCGCCGAGATCATGCTGGTCCAAGCCTAAAATTCCAATGAGCACTCTTATTTTTTTCATGCAAAATCCTCTCACACCGGAGATTCGATCAGGCCATGGGGATCATAGGGATAATCATAAGCCTGTCGGAGTACGCCGGCAATTTCCCCCATGGTGGCACCGGCTTTGGTGGCCGTTATGATTGCCGGCAAAATATTTTCATTTTCTGATTTTGAACTTTGCTGAAGGTCTTGCAAAACGGCTTTTATCTGAATTGAATCCCTATTGTGCTTGTATTGCTTAATTTTTTCGGCCCGCTCCCGGTATGGTTCGATTTTGCCTTCGCTTATTTCTTTGAGAAGGGTATCTTCATGATCGGGTATCTGGTGTACGTTTACCCCGACTTTCGCCAATTCACCACTGCCGATCTGCTGATGATAGCGATGCATGCTGTTTTCAAAGAATTTTTTAAACCACCCCTTTTCAGACAGCGTCGCCGGATCACCTTTGGACTCGATATCTTCAATCAAATCAACCATCCGTTTTTCCATTTCATCTGTCAGGCTTTCAATAAAATAAGAGCCTCCCAGCGGATCCTGCACCGCCGCAATATTGGACTCCAGATGAACAACCTGCTGGGTTCTCAGGCCGACAAGATGAGATTCGGGACTGGGCGTGCGATAGGCTTCGTCAAAGGCCGAAATCTCCATGGCCTGGACGCCCGCCATAGCCAGGGAGGCGGCCTGGATGGCGCCCCGCACAATATTATTAAATGGCTGCTGGGCGGTAAGCGATAAACCGGACGTGTGGGAAGTGATGACGACCGCCTGTGATCGCGGATCTTGGGCGCCGAATTCCGCTTTCATCATCCTGGCAAACAGCCGCCGGGTGGCCCTGATTTTGGCGATTTCTTCAAAAAAATCCATGCTGCAATTCACCAGAATGGCTATGCGGGGTGCAAAGCTGTCGATGTCGACGCCCCGCTGCAGCAATTGCCGTGCTATATGCCGAATTTCAATAAATCCCAGGGCCATCTCTTCAATCGCATTTAATCCGGTTTCGCTGAAAAAATAGGTATCTTCCACAAAGGCATGAAACTTGGGCATTTTGCTGGCACAAAATTCGATGCAGTCACAGGCGATTCTCAGTCTCAGCGAAAAGGGCAGATGCATGGCATAGCCGCAGTCTTCGGCATAGAAGGGAGCCTGCAATACCGATCCGCGCAGCTTGTCGGGCGCAAAACCGCACTCCTTTGCCACCAGATAAAGACCCGCCAGCGCAAACGCCGGCGGAACTGAACTGGACACGGAAATCCGGTCGAGCGGCAGATCCCTGAACAACTCTCTGTAATCCTGCAAACAGCACAGAGATACCCCCTGTGTCCCAACCGTGTTCAGCGCCAGCGGATGATCCGGATCCAAAAGGGCCATGGTGGGGCTGTCGCCGATGACATCCACTCCCATCTGACCCTTTTCGATAAGATATTTGAGTTGTTCATTTGACCGCGATGGCTCCCCCTCTCCGGACAGCTCCCGTTGAATCCAGGCCCCTGTGGCATTAGCACTTCTACCGCGGGTGTACGGAAAGGCGCCCGGACTGTTGAGATTCTTTTGGTAATCAAAATTTTTGATATGCGCGGGGCTATAGGCCGACTTTAAAGGGATCCCGGAACGGGTATAATTTGCCATTATTTTCTTCTCCAACTTCCAGGGAAAATACAGTTAATTGAGTTTATTGAGTTGGATACGATATTTCTATTAGGGTTTGCATGTTAAGCGAACCCCGTATCTTTAAGCGCTTTGCGACTGCCCAAGGTGCTCACATTCAATCGCATGCCGCCGTCGATGTGAATTTCCTCTCCATTGATATATCCCGCCCGGTCCGATGCCAAAAACGCAACCAGATGGCTGACTTCCTCCATCAAGCCGAAGCGGCGCGCCGGAATATTGGCCAGTGCGCCCTGTTTTATCTCTTGCGGCATTTGATGGACCAGTTCCGTGCCGATCAAGCCGGGCACCACCGCATTGCAGGTAATGCCGTCCCCGGCATGTTCGAGAGCAACCGTTTTGGTCAGACCGAGCAACCCGGCTTTACTGGCAGCATAACCTACCTGGTAGTGCAGTCCTCCGGTTGCTGCCAGCGAGGAGAAATTGATAATTCGGCCCCATTTTTTTTTGACCATGGGGCCGATGACGGCTTTGATCATGTTAAAGGCACCGCTGAGGTTGACGGCGATTTCTCTCGCCCAGGCCGCATGGGTCATTTTGACCAGCGGGGCGATATTATTTACTATGCCGGCGTTGTTGACCAGGATATCGATTTCGCCGAGTTCCTGTCTTATCTGCTGCGTCCCGTGCCTTACCTGGTCCGGATCGGCAATGTCAAACATTTTAGCCGAAGCACGCCGTCCCTTGTCCCGCACTTGCCCGGCCGTCGCATCGACTTCCGGCAACAAATCCACCAAACCCACATCAGCGCCTTCCGCGGCCATAATAAGTGCTGTGGTTCGGCCAATGCCCCGCGCCGCACCGGTGATCAGGACCACTTTTCCTTGGAGAAGCATTATAATCTCCCTTATTCGAAATCGACATCACGGGGTTCCCTTTGGCTTCAGTTCCGGCGGCCCCTGACTGTAGTCGCCAAAGGGTGCATCTCTGTCCGCGATGGCGGCGGCGACCCCTTTTTCCATGGATTTTTTTACAAATTCCAAACCTTCCGGTGTATTGCGCATATATCCGTCAAGGATCGATCCGATTAGCTGGGTATTCATCAGTCCCATATTATCGAAGGCTTGATTGACGACCAGTTTCATGGCCGCCAGCTGCGTGGTCGGGCACTGGGCTATCCGGTTGGCCCAATACTGCACCTCTTCTTCGAGCTTAGCCACCGGAACCGCTTTGTTTATCAGCCCCATTTCAGCGGCTTCTTTGCCGGAGATGCTGTCGCCGGTGAGTGCCAGCATCTTGGTTTTGGTCAGTCCCAGGCGGTAGAACCACATCCCGGTCAGATAGCAACCCCACACCCGGGAATAGGGGGTTCCGAAGCGGGCATCCTCCGAGGCGACAATCACATCGCAAAGCAGGGCCATGTCGGATCCGCCGCCCACGCACCAGCCGTGCACCCGTGCAATTACCGGTTTCGGGCTGCGCCAGATACTCATAAACTTCGGTACCGGTCCGGTAAATGGACTGGTGACCATCATCATATCTCGGCCGGGATCCCAGGTTTCACTGCCGGCCTGACCGCCCCACTGGGCGAAATGCTCTAAATCCTCAGAAAAATCAAAGCCGGCACAAAAGGCTTTGCCGGCGCCCTGGAGGATGATGACCCGGACTTTGCGGTCGGCATTGGCTTCGGCTATGGCCGTTTGCAATTCATCGGGCATGGGCGGTCTGATGGTGTTAAATTTCTCGGGCCGGTTCAGGGTGATCGTCGCCAGTCGATCCTTGGTTTCATAAAGAATGGTTTTATAGCTCATTTGGTGTCTCCCCTTTGGAATGACGATTGCGATTGTCGAATGACGAATTAAGGAATGCTTACAATCTTTAATTGGATCGTTAAAATAGCAGCGCGAAGCGACACCCGCAAATCGTCAATGGTTAATGGCCATTAGTCAATTTCTTTTGCCATGGCATCAATGAGAATTTTTTCCGCTAATTTGAGCGTGGGTTTGAGAAATCGATTTTCCGGCATAGAATGGGATTTGATGTCTTCCAGCTGGCTGTTACTGGTAGTTAAATTTAATGTCAATAAAAAAGAATCGGCAGTTCGGTTATATCATCAACGTTGTTGACAAAAATTCCGACTGTCAGTAAACAATACAAATTCCCCAAAAAAAAGTATTCGTTTGATTTTTTACTTTTAATTTATTTGCTGAATAGAATTCATGGCACAACGAGCAGACAAGATCCTGGAGATAAAAGGTTTAAACTTGCGCTTCGGTGGGCTGCAGGCCTTAAGTGAGGTCGGTTTCCATGTCAATCGGAACGACCTGATGGCGATTATCGGACCCAACGGCGCCGGCAAAACCAGTATCTTAAACTGTATAAACGGATTTTACCATCCCCAATCCGGCTCCATCCTCTTCAACGGACGCCCGATTCATACGCGCCAACCCCATACCATTGCTAAATTAGGAATCTCCCGAACATTTCAAAATATCGAGCTTTATACCGGCCTTAACGTGCTGGAAAATTTGATGGCTGCCCGCCACATTCATATGAAACGCGGTGCGCTGGCAGGGGCTATTTTTTTCGGTCCGGCGCGGCGTGAAGAAATCCGGCATCGCGCGGTGGTCGAGGACATTATCGATTTTCTGGAGCTGGAGCCGGAGCGCAAGAAAGTCGTCGGAACCCTGGCCTACGGTGTCCGCAAACGCGTCGAACTGGGCCGTGCCCTGGCCATGGACCCCACGCTGCTGCTCATGGATGAGCCCATGGCGGGAATGAATCTTGAAGAAAGGGAAGATATGGCCCGCTTCATTCTCGACGTTGCCGAACTGAGAAAAATTCCGATGATCATCGTGGAACATGATATGGAGGTCATCCTGGATATTGCCAGCCGGGCGGTTGTGCTTGATTTTGGCTGCAAAATAGCAGAGGGGACACCGGCCGAGGTCGTTGAAAATCCGAGAGTAGTTCAAGCCTACTTAGGTGAAGGGGATGAGTTGGATGCTGCAACACAATGAGCCCGATTCAGATACCCTGCCCAAGCTTCTCAGGAAGCTTGCCCGGCAATATGGCGACCGAAAAATTGCCATGCGGGTAAAAGACATGGGGATCTGGAAATCTTTCACCTGGCAGGATTATTACGACAGGGTGCGGGATTTGTGTTTGGGCCTTGTGCAGCTGGGCTTTCAGCGCGACGATAAAATTTGCATTATTGGAGAAAATAAGCCGGAGTGGTTCTGGGCCGAGCTGGCGGCTCAATCTGCCGGCGGCGTGGCGATCGGTGTATTTACCGATTGTCAGGGCCCGGAAATCAAATATTTTTTTGAAAATTCCGATTCTTCCTTTGTGGTGGCCCATGATCAGGAACAGGTGGACAAGGTTCTTGAAATTAAAAGCGAGTTAAAAAACCTTAAAAAAATCATCTACTGGGATCCCAAAGGGTTGTGGGCCTATGAGGAATCCGATCTGCTCTCCATGGAAGAAGTCATGCGAATCGGGCGTGAGCTCAACCAAGCACAGCCCGACCTTTATGAGGAGCTGGTGGACCGGGGCCATGGCGACGATGTGGCGGTTTTCGCCTATACCTCAGGCACCACGGGTCTGCCAAAAGGCGCTATGCTAAGCCACGGCTGGCTGGTGGAAGGCATCGGTGAATGGGCTAGAATTGACGGCTGGTCCCATAAGGGCTACGAATATCTGTCTTTTATACCGCCGGCCTGGGCCACCGAGCAGGCTTTGGGAATCTCCGGCGCCCTGGTGGCGGGCATGACCGTTAATTTTCCGGAAGAGCCCGAAACAGTTCAGGAAAACATTCGTGAAATCGGTCCGCACGTTATGTTTTACGGTGCCCGTCTGTGGGAGAGCGTCAATAGTAGGGTCCAGGCCCGAATGATGGATTCGACCCGGTTTCGGCGCTGGCTATATCATCGATGTTTACCCATTGCACTTCAAATTGCCGACCTGAAGATCGAAAATCGTTCCCTCAATCCCTGGCAGCGATTTCTGGGATGGCTGGTTTACCAGGGCGTATTCCGCGCCCTGCGGGACCGGTTGGGTTTTTCGCGGGCCGAAGTGATTTACTCGGCCGGCGGGGCGGTCAGTCCCGAGATCATCCGATTCTTCCTGGCTCTGGGAGTCGAGATAAAGCTGTTTTACGGCAGCACTGAAATGGGGATCATTTCGGTTCCGCGACCCGGTGAAATCCGTCCGGAAACCTCAGGTCGTCCCATGCCGTGGGCGGATGTCAAGATCGCCGATGACGGCGAAATTATGGTAAAGAGCAAGTATCTGTATGCCGGTTATTACAAAAATCCGGCGGCCACCGCTAAAAATCTTAAGGACGGCTATTATTGCAGCGGAGATTTCGGCCACATCAATGAAGACGGCCATCTGATCGTCATCGATCGCATGGAGGATCTCAAGCCGCTGGCGGGCGGCCGGCAGTTTTCTCCCCAGTATTGTGAAGTCAGACTGCGCTACAGTCCTTATATCAAAGATGCGTTGGTTGTCGGCAGTGAACAGGGCGATTGCGTGGCGGCTTTGATTAATATCGATCTGGATAATGTGGGGCGTTACGCCGAAGCCAATCATATCGCCTATACCACGTTTACCGATTTGTCGCAAAAACCCGAAGTCATTGAACTGGCGAATCAGGAGATTCAGCGCATCAATCGCAGCCTGCCGGACCATGCCCGCATCCGGCGTTTTGTGAATCTTCACAAAGAGTTTGATGCCGACGAGGCGGAGCTGACCCGCACCCGTAAGCTTCGCCGAACATTTGTTGAAGACCGTTACCGTGATTTAATTCAGGCGCTTTACAGCGCAAGGGATAAACTCGATGTAGAAGCTGAAGTCACATACCGCGACGGACGCAAAGGTGTTATCCGCACCGCTATCCTTATTAATGATGTTCAGTAAAGGGTAAGCCGCATGTCGAATTTTTTACAGCTGCTTTTCATCGGATTGTTTGAAGGAAGTCTGTATGCCATGGTGGCGGCCGCCATCGTGCTCGTCTATAAATCAACCCATGTTGTCAGCCTGGCCCATGGGCAATTAATGGCTTATGGTGCGCTGGCGTTCTGGTTTACCCTGACGGTACTCAAGCTGCCGTTCATTGTCGCCCTGCTGCTTGCCTTAATTATTCTGGCGGTGTGTGGCTGGCTAATCGAACGGCTGGCGATGCGGCCTTTAATCGGCCAACCTCTTTTTGCCGCCTTTCTGACCACCTTTGCATTGTTCCTACTCGGGGACGGCATTTTTCAGCTTATTTTAAAAGGCGAGTCGACAAGTTTTTCAGCTTATTTACCCGGCGGTATGACGCCGGTCCTGGGGGTATCCCTGCCCACCACCCAGTTGATCAGTTTCGGTGTCTGCCTGGCGCTGTTCCTTTGCCTGGCCATCTTTTTCCGGAAAACCAAAATCGGCCTGGGAATGCGTGCCACGGCCGAGGACCATCAACTGGCCCAGAGTACCGGGATATCGGTGCGGGCCATTTTCTCCTGGATTTGGGTTATTTCGGCGATGGTGGCTACGATTGCCGGTATCGCACTGGCCAATGTCATGGATATATATTTTCCCCTGCCTTATGTGGGGATAAAAGGGCTCATCGTTGCCCTGGTCGGAGGCCTGGAATCATTGCCGGGGGCTTTGCTGGCCGGGCTGCTGCTGGGGGTGCTGGAAAATGTCAGTGCCGGCTACCTGGATCCCCTTGTCGGGGGCGGCGTCAAGGAAGTCGCGGCTTATGTGCTGTTGCTTTTTATCCTGCTGGTCAAACCCTACGGACTTTTCGGTCTCGTGCGAATAGAGAGGATTTAATATGTGGCGTCCTTGCGGTGTTTTTGATGAGACGTATGCCCAGGACATGGCGATCGTTCGTACTTCAAGACACTGGATTGTACTGATTGTCGCACTGGTGATTTTTTTTCTGACCCCCGTTTTCGGGTCTTATTACATTGTCTCTTTTTTGAATACGCTGGCAATCACCATCATTGCCGTGCTGGGGCTGCAAATTGTCAGCGGCTTTTGCGGCCAGATCTCCTTTGGCCAGGCCGCCTTTATGGCAGTCGGCGGATATACCTCGGCGGTGCTGACGACCAAATTAGGACTTTCCTTCTGGTTTGCATTACCGCTGGCCGGTGTATTTACCGGCCTGTACGGTGTCATCGGCGGCGCGCCCTCTATGCGCATAAAAGGCTTTTATCTGGCGATTGCAACGATTGCCATTCATTTTGTAACGCTCTGGCTGCTGCTGCATCTGGAAATTACCGGCAAATCGATGGGGATTGTATTAGATCCGCCCAGAATAGGCGCCTTTGAGTTTGATACCGACGAACGCATGTTTTATGTCATTATGCCCGTCATGATCATTCTGACCTATGCCGCCCGCAACCTGGTACGCACCAGGGTCGGACGGGCTTTCGTGGCCGTGCGCGACAATGACCTGGCCGCACAGGTCATGGGAGTCAATCTGTATTTCTACAAACTATTGGCCTTTTTTATTTCCTGCTTTTACGCCGGTATCGCCGGTTCACTGTTTGCCCATTCGACGCTGGTGTGCCACCCGGAGCAGTTTACGCTGCTGCATGCCTTATGGTTTATCGGAATGCTGATTGTGGGTGGTTTGGGCAGTATTCCGGGCGTATTTTTCGGAGTGCTCTTTATCCGAATACTGGATGAGTTCGTATTATTCGTTTCACCGTTATTTGCCGATTGGATTCCATGGCTCGGCTTAGCGCCGGCAGCCGGTCTTGGCGTGACGGCATTTGGTTTGGTCCTGGCATGGTTTCTAATTAAAGAGCCGCATGGTCTGGCGCACCGCTGGGAAATTTTAAAAGCGTCGTCGAGGTTGTATCCATTTGCGTACTAGGGTTGCGTCCCGGAAATGCATTAAAAAAGAAAAGTTTACCTTTTCGATTAATCGAAGGGTCGGGATGTTTTTCCCGACATGCTTTAGAGGAATGACGGTCTATAGCGCAATAAACTCCCCGACTGCTCAATTAATCGACAGCACGATCGACCAAATCGTTGGTTGCAGGTTTATTCAACCTTACAGCAAAAGAAAGGAGGAAAGCATGAAGACTCACTCGATTAAAAGGCTAGTGGCGGTCCTGTGCGTATTACTGCTCGGGATGGGTTCACTAACCGCAAGCGTAATGGCCGAGGAAATCAGTTTTTTGGACTTGTCCGACTTTACCGGCCCGGTAGCCGGTCTGGCGCTGCCCGGTAGTATGGGCTTGGAAGACTATCTCAAGGATGTAAATGCACAGGGCGGTATCGAGGGCCTCAAGGTAAAGTATATCGGCGTCGATACCCGCTACGATGTGGCCCGGGCGCTGTCCGCCTATAAGCGCTATCGACGGGACAAAAATGTGTTGGCCGTCAACATCGTGAGCACGCCTTTGGGCAAAATGCTTGAAAGACTGACGCGCAATGAAAAACTGGTTATTATGATTCCCGGAGACGGCGAATTTCAGGCCCACCCCGGAAACTTTTTCCCCTGGGGCCCCGTCTATCAGAATGCCTTTGCGGCCTCCATCGATTGGATTCTATCCGACTGGCAGAAAAAGGGCATGAACGGTGCACCAAAAGTAGCGGTTTTAAGCTGGGACAGCGCCTATGGTCGGGAAATGCTGCGGGGCGGCAAGGAGTATGCGGAGCAAAATGGTGTCGAAATTCTGCCTTCCGAACTCTTCCCGGTCGGCTCGCTCAAACACGACATCTACCTGAACCGGCTCTCCCAGGCCGGAGCAAATTATGTCTATGTGGGCGGGGTGGATCCGGTCCAAACCAACGTCATGCGCGATGCAAAGGCGCTGGGACTCACAGATAAAATTCAGTTTATATCCGATTACTGGGGTCCCACCACCCTGGGGACCAGCCTGCATCCTGATGCTTTAGAAGGTATGGTCGTGGTATCATTTTTCCTCCGAGGGAAAGAAGCATTATATCATCCTATAACCAATAGACTGTGGAAAACCTATCGCAAAGAAGCCCCCGAGAAGATGAATGAAAGTTACGGTATGGGAATCGCCTGGGGGATTAATTATGAAGCCGCTGTCAAGGATGCCATTAAGCGGGTTGGGAAAAATAAACTCAGCCGCAAAGAAATCTACAACTCCTATACCAATGACCTGACCGGCTTAAGCCGCGATGGCATTCAGGGACCCTGTACTTACGGCCCCAAGTCCAGAAACGGCAGCATGGTCGTTAAATTCTACAAAGTCACGGGCGGCCAGATCGTTCCCGTAACCGATTGGGTAAAAACTCCTGATGCGGTTTCCCTGCATCAATGGAAGTAATCGAAACTTGGAAGGAGGATAGAACGATGAAAGGTTCTCGTCGATATACCTGGTTAATTTTGCTACTGCTGGGATTTTTGGCCATTTTACTGGTGGGTTGTGCCGGTTCTCAGCCGAAACCAACGGCCAATTTTGAAGTCATCCCGGCCGAAACTGCCATTACGCCGGCCCTTCTCAAACAACCCATTCAGTTTAAAGGCTCGGGTTTTATGCCGAAAGAGACGGTCGTCGTAGATTTAATGATTCCCGCCGGCGTCAAAATAAAAACGGTGCCGGATGATGAGAAATCAGTCGGTCTGGCATTTGCCGACGCCGACGACAATGGTAATTTTGACACCAAAATGGGCGCAGTCGGAACCTTAAACTGGCTTTTTCAGGTCGGCTGGACCGATAATTTCAAGCCCAAGCTCAATGAAGCGACCCCGCTGCCACCCGGCAAATACGAGATCAAGGCGACGGGCATGGATTCCGACAAATTCGGCTTGACGACCCTGACCATTGTGCCGCCGCCCAAGAAGAAGTAACTGCATGCTTAAGCTGAACAACATTGAAGTCATTTACAACGACGTTATTCTGGTCCTTAAGGGGGTGTCGCTGGAAGTGCCGGAAGGCAAAATCGTCACCCTCTTAGGGGCCAATGGCGCCGGCAAAACCACGACCCTGAAGGCGATCTCAGGCGTATTGCTCACCGAATTGGGCGAAGTCACCGACGGCAGCATCGAGTATAATGGTGAACGGATCGATCGTAAGGATCCGGAAGAAATCGTCAAGCTCGGTATTGTTCAAATTATGGAGGGACGCAGGCTCTTTGAGCATCTGACGGTGGAAGAAAATCTGATGACAGGTGCGTTTTCCCGCAAAGATAAGAATGGCATCCGGGAGGATCTAAAGAAGATATACGGCTATTTTCCCAAGCTGGGTGAGATGTGCCGCGCCACAAGCGGTTATCTTTCCGGTGGTGAACGCCAGATGCTTGTTATGGGACGCGCCCTGATGGCCCAGCCCAAGATCATGCTGCTGGATGAGCCGTCGCTGGGTCTCAGCCCTTTGCTCGTAAAAGAAATATTTAAACTCATCCGTCAGATCAATGAGCGGGAAGGCGTGTCCATATTGCTGGTTGAACAAAATGCCCGCCTCGCATTACAGCTGGCGGACTTCGGCTACGTGATGGAAAACGGTCGCATTGTGTTGGATGGTCCATCGGAGAAGCTGCAGGAAAACGAGGATATAAAAGAGTTTTATCTGGGCATGAGTCAGAAGGGCAAACGCAGAAGCTACCGCGATGTGAAGCATTATAAACGCAGAAAGCGCTGGCTATCTTAAGCTGGAAACCGTGAACCTTGAACCGCTTAAATTGGTATGTAGTTCAAAATTAGGAAAGGGTTTTTATGATATCCTGAATATCCTGATCCGAGCGAAGTTCAATGTTGCCTCCATCGGGATGAAGATCTTCAAAATATTCGGTCTTGGCGAAAATGGCCCGGCTGATGCGGTCGATAATCAGCATTTTTTTGCGGGCATCCGCCTGGTCGACGACCAGCACCCGCTTGCCCTGCGACAGCAGGGTTTCCAGGTTGTTTTTTTGAAGCTGGGTTTCCAACTGCTTGGCTATATGCAGGCTGCGCAGATAAAATCGCTTTTTGGCCATCAGGGCCCGATAGATATCCTGGTCCTCCTGGAGTTCATCCAAAAACAGAAGCGTAAAATCCAGGCACTCATTAAAATCGTAACTCTGAGGCGCTATCTTTTCAAAAAAATCACACAAAAACTGAATCGCAATTTCAGCGGGGGTGAATTTCGAGTTTCTGATTTTAACTTTGCAGCGGTCCCGGTCTTCTGCTGCGACATGGTTATCCATGGCCTCGCGCAATCTGCGGTTTAAGTGTTTTGAAATCCGAAGCCGGGAGATAAAGCCGGCAGCAACGGCCTCGGGTAAATCAAGATTTAACGAGCCTCTATCTTCCGGGAACCTGATGGTCACCGGCAATGGCGTTCGGCAAAGAGAGTCCCGGACTTTGTCTTCATCCGTTTCACCCAGCTGGAAGTCTTCCAGCAATTGTTCCACTTGCAGCTGCAGGGACACGTCCGGGAAAAAAAGCAGTTCCATTAAGGAATCTTTCTCACAGTTGGAATCGTCATGCAGGATGGTTTGAAGTTCTTTAGTGGTGGGGTTGGAAAAGGTGGAGTCGATGTAGTGGACCACATCGTTGCTCAGGGTGATACCATCGCCGAGGATGCTGCGAATCTCATCGGCAAGCCGTTCGCATTTTTCTTCTGAATCCATTATATATACGGTGCCATTTTCTATATATACGGTGCCATTTTCATCATCAGCTCATGCTTCTGCAGACCGCCCGGCATACTCTCTTTCATCTGACCGTTGTCAAAAATGAAGGCAAACGGGACGCTCAAAATGCTGAACTTGGAGGCCAGCATCGGGTTTGCGTCAACGTTTAGTTTTCCGACTCGGATCTTGCCTTTTGATTCGACCCCAAACTGGTCGATAATCGGTGCCACGGCACCGCAGGTCGGTCACCAGGGAGCCCAGGCCCACATCAGCACGGGCAGGGGGGATTTTAATACCATGGCGTCGAAATTACCGTCATTTAACATTACCGGTTGCGGGGTGAACAATTCCTCTGTTTTTAACTGCGCGCCGCATTTACCGCATTTGGCGCCGGCATTTAATTTTTCACCGGGTACTCTGTTTTTGGCACCGCATTCGGTACAGCGCATCTTGTAGCTGGCTTGCGGTTCTGCCGCGCCGGGATCCGTCGGCAGTTCGGCGTGACACTTGCCGCATTTGGCGGCTTTACCGATCCGATCGGCCGGAATTCGATTGGCTGCGTTGCAGCTCCGGCATCGGATTATGAGTGGGCTGTTGTCGTTCATTGATTTTTAATCCTGAAAAAGATTTGTTCTTTCGTAGTTGTCGTTTTGCGAATCGTGGCTGCAAGCCGCTCCCACAGATCAACCTGATTTCATGGAAGCACTTTCCAGCCGTAAATGCTATTGGATTTTTTGTATATAATAATGTCTCAGATGCCAATGTAAAGACAGAAATGGAAGTCGGATCGAAAGGGCATAGGGCAAAGAGCATAGTGCCTAGCGTGAAGAGCAGATGGCAGATGACACCTGGTAATATGAAAAATGGACGACCTTGGTGTATAAGGAATAAATCATCGCAATTTAACCTTTGCACCGAAAGGAGGTCGTCCGATGAGAAAAATAGCATATTTGGCAATG
>Ga0307426_1001328_pt1 | contig 16447 bp, 13 predicted proteins | sample SalMarWE160340MG_FD_202165 | JGI IMG/M metagenome (GOLD analysis project Ga0307426, IMG submission 202165) | Salt marsh sediment microbial communities from the Plum Island Ecosystem LTER, Massachusetts, United States - WE1603-40 | ecosystem: Environmental > Aquatic > Marine > Intertidal zone >... | reverse complement strand
TTAAGTGTCCTGAATTAATCGAAGACAGGTTTAATGAGGGTGCCATCGGGACCAAGACCCTGAAAGGAATCTTTAACTACGAAAGCCATGCGCAGGTGGCGGAAGACGACCGCGCCAGGCTCAAGAGACAAATCCGTCTAAAGACCCTCCTCGATGAGATCCATCGTGAAGATGGCTCGTGGCAATAGCGCAAAGGAGTATCATGAAGCTCTCGGAAAATCCAATCTTTAAGCGCCACGTGCGCCGAACGCCTTTACTTTCCCTGGCAGAAAAAGAGAACCTTTTCTGCAAGCTCGAATGCTGCCAGGTGGGCGGTTCCTTTAAAATCAGAGGATCGCTTGCGACGCTTTTAGCCCTGGAAGCTGAGGGTAACAGGAAGGGGGTGATTACCGCTTCCATGGGAAACACGGCCACCGGGCTGGCTTATGCCGGCAGGCTTTTCAAATATCCCGTGGCGGTCGTCATGCCTGAGACGGTTTCGGCCACAAAACTGGAAGCAACCAGGCGGATCGGCGCTGAAGTCATTCTGAAGGGAAAAGTGGGAGATGACGCCCTGGAACACGCATTCAAACTGGCAAGGGATCGGGATATCCTATTTGTCCATCCCCATAAAACCCCGTCTTTTCTCGAAGGCAACGCCACCATCGCCCGGGAGATAATGGAAGAGAACCCGAAGGTTGAACAAATTTTCATCCCAATCGGTGGGGGTGGCTTGGCCTCGGGTATCTGCCGCGACATCCGGGAGCACGGCATCTCGGTTGCACCCATCGGGGTGGAAGCAGAAAAAGCAGCAGCCTTTTACCGGAGCTTTAAAAAAGGCCGGCCGGTGCGGCTGGAGACGATGGAAACCATCGCCGATGCCCTCACCCTCATGCAACCGGATCCGGATGTCTTTGCCTACCTATATCAAAACCTGGCAAAAGTGGTAACCGTCTCGGAAAAAGATATCATCCGAACGATGAAGATTCTTTATGATGAATTCCGGGTAATTACAGAACCGGGCGGTGCTGCGCCGCTGGCCGCTATGCTTGGCCAAAACCCGCAAAACCCGTCTGCGGCCATCATCAGCGGCGGCAACATTTCCCTGGCAGAGTTTCAGAAAATTATATCAAACCATTAATATCAAAAAGGAGGGTAGCATGAAAAAATCATTTACAGCCGTATTAGCAGTATCTCTGGTTTTCATGGTTGCCGCAATGGGGTACAGCGCGGATGTTAAAAAAGGTATCCATATCGGCGATGCCGGTGCTTTTACAGGAGATGCGGCGGCACCCTGCATGGAAATCTACAACTCCGCTCAGATTGCCGTGGATGAATGGAATGCCAGGGGCGGCATCCAGGGGGTTAAAATAGAACATATTATGGGGGATGATGCCATGGACCCGGCCCAGGGAATCAACGTAGCCCACAAATTCGTGGCCGATGAGCTGATGTACGGCGTTATCGGGCCTCCTATGAGCCACATTGCCCAGGCCACTTTGAAAATTTACGCATCCGCCGATATGGCCCAGATAACCACTTCGGCCTCCAAACCCGATCTAACGGAACAAGGCTACCATAACTTTTTCAGGGTCAACGCCCGCAACGATGCCCATGGCTGGAACTGCGCCCTGTTTATTAAAAAACAACTTATGGCCAAACGGGTCGCCATTGTAAATGAAAAAGTGGCCTACTGTGAAAATTTAGCCAAAGAAACCATCAATGGTCTGAAAAAACTGGGAATCACAGATATCGCGCAGGAAACCATCGTCGGTGGTGCCAAGGACTATTCGGCGGTATTGACCAAGGTCAAAGCCTTCAAACCGGATGTTATTTTCTTTATTGCCACGACCGCTCCGGATAATGCCATCGGGGTTCGCCAGACCAAAGAATTGGGAATTGATGCCATCTTTTTCGGCTCGGAGGGTGCGCGGGACAAAAAAGACTACATCCAGGCCACCGAGGGCGCGGCGGAGGGTTCCTATGTATATCACTTTGCTCCCGATGTGTTTGCCATTCCCGAAGCGGCCAACTATGTCGAAACTTTCGAAGCCAAGTACGGCAGCATCAGTGGCTTTGGCCCGCCTGCTTACGAGGCGATGAACATTTTGCTGACGGCCGTCGACAAAGCTGCGGCCGACGGGGATATCACCCGCCAGGAAGTCGTGAAGTATTTACACGAAACCAAAAATTACAAAGGCATCCTGGGCTTTCCGGTGACCTTTGACCAAAAGGGAGACCTGGAAGGCGGCGCGACCTATTTCTTCCAGGTCAGCGGCAACGACTTCAAACAGGTTGCGGTAATGACCGGAAAATAATTGGAACTATACCTCGAACAATTACCCCAACAACTCGTCAACGGCCTGACGCTGGGCGGTGTCTATGCCTTGATTGCCATCGGTTACACCATGGTTTACGGCATTCTGGGCATGCTCAATTTCGCCCACGGAGAAGTTTATATGATCGGCGGTTTTGCCGGTTGGTGGGTGCTGCATCTGTTGACCCGCGGCAACGAATTGCTGGCAAACGCGGCCATGGTTATCGCGCTCATGATCATCGCGGCCATGGCCGTCTCAGGTCTGGTCGGAATAATGGCGGAGCGTTTTGCCTATCGGCCGCTGCGCAATGCACCGCGCATGAATTTGCTGCTCAGCGCGCTGGGCGTTTCCATCTTTTTGCAAAACCTTGTGCTGAACTATCAGGGCGCCAAAGTCCGTTCGTTTCACATTGCCGCATTGATACCTGAAAGCCTGCGGGTGATTCAAATCGGCTCCGCTGTTTTCTCCTTCATGCGTATACTGGTTATCGTGTTGTCGTTTCTGCTCATGGGGCTTTTGACCGTCATGATCAAAAAAACCAAGGTCGGCAAAGCCATACGCGCCACGGCCCAGGACATTGAAGCGGCTGCATTTATGGGCATCGATGTAGACCGCATCGTGGTGGTCGTTTTTTTAATCGGCTCCGCACTGGGGGGAGCGGCCGGCACGCTGGTCGGATTGCTGTTTACCCAGGTTGACTACTATGTGGGCTTCCAGGCCGGATTGAAAGGGTTTACCGCCGCGGTTCTGGGAGGTATCGGCAGCGTTTACGGTGCGATGCTGGGCGGCATTTTGCTCGGGTTGACCGAATCCCTGGCCGTCACATTTTTCCCGTCGGCCTATAAAGACGTGGTTGCATTTGCCATCCTGATTATTGTTCTGATTTTCAGACCGTGGGGGCTGGTGGGGGAGAAGATCCCAGAGAAAGTGTGACGATTGCGAATTTCGGATTGCGAATTTCGGATTGCGTTGAGGGGGGAAGTCGGAATGATTTGAAGTCGGAAGGCGGAAGTCGGAATGCGGAAGTCGGAAAAAAGGCGGATTGCGAATTTGTGAGTGACGTGAGGGCGGAATGAGTCGGAAGTCGGAAAAATTGGAGAAGCACCATTTTTGTTTATCTGTGGAGATCCGTGCAAATCCGTGTCCTATTTCAAAAATAGCTAAAATTCAGAACCATGAATTCTCCATCAAATACGGCAGCAATCAGCAACACCGATTCAATTTCCTGGAACAGACTCCGTCGTCTGGCGCTTTACGGCGTTATTGCGGTTGTCCTGATCATTGCACCGCATGTCATGCCGGATAATTACTGGCTGCGCATTTATACCATGACCGGGCTGTGGATCATGCTGGCGCTGGGTTTGAATGTGGTGGCGGGATTTGCCGGCTTGCTGGATCTGGCCTATGTGGCTTTTTTCGGTATCGGGGGCTACACCTTGGCTGTGCTGTCCTCAAACCAATTTGATATCCACCTGCCATTTTTGCTGGTTTTGCCGCTGGCCGCGTTTTTTACCATGGGGGTTGGATTTGCCCTGGGTTCCACCAGCCTGCGGTTAAAAGGCGATTATCTGGCGATCGTCACGCTGGCATTTGCCCAGATATTCAAGTTGCTGCTGCTGAACCTCGACACACCGATTAATATTACCGGCGGCGTCAACGGTATCTATAGTTTTGATCCCATCAATATCTTGGGTTTCAGGATTATATCCCCGGTCGGCTACGCGTATCTTATCTGGTTTGCCGCCCTGATCGTCACCATCGGATCTTTCCGAATTAAAGCGTCGCGCATCGGCCGGGGCTGGGAAGCGCTGCGTGAGGATGAGCTGGCGGCGGAAGCTATGGGCGTCAACACCACCTGGATGAAACTGATGGCGTTTGCCGGCGGTGCGCTGGTGGCCGGAGGCACCGGCGCCTTGTTTGCGTCTTTTCAGGATTCTGTGTTTCCCAACAATTTTGACTTTCCCCAGCTGGTGATTGTCTATTGCATGGTGATTCTCGGCGGACTCGGCAACGTCACCGGTGTTATCCTGGGGGCGGTAATTCTTTCAATATTACCGGAGTTCTTAAGAGAATACGGCGCCTATCGCATGATGTCCTATGGCTTGATTCTGGTCATTTTGATGGCGCTAAGGCCCCAGGGGATCATGGGTGACATCGCTTTTCTGACCAAAAAGAAAAGGCGTCCGGATAAAGATGAGACCGGCAGACTCAGAGCTTCAACGGACCTCTACTATGCCGTCAAAGAATCACGTCCAGCTGAAAATGCTGAAATGGTCAAATTTCGTAAAAGCGATCGGGTAATGCTGAAACTGAACAATGTCAACCAGGATTTCGGCGGCCTGAAAGCCGTCAATGACCTGAGCTTTGTGCTGCGTGAACATGAAATCCTTAGCATCATCGGTCCCAACGGCGCCGGCAAAACAACCCTGTTTAATCTTATCTCCGGCATTTATCCACCGACAGCCGGTACAATTGAATTTGAGGGCGCTCAAATTACCGGATTAAGGCCTCATAAAGTGGTTAAAGCCGGTATTGCGCGGACCTTTCAAAATCTGCGGCTTTTCAACCAGATGAGCGTGCTCGACAACGCCAGGGTCGGCCGCTTTTGCCGGACCGGTGCCGGGCCGCTGTCAGTTCTTTTGCGCCTGCCGCGGCACAATCAGGAAGAGCAACAAACCGATCAAAGGGCCAGGGAAATTTTAGACCTTTTCGGCACCCGCCTGACCGGCTACCGCTTTGACCAGCAGGCCATGTTTCTGTCCTATGCCAACCGCCGGCGGCTTGAAATTGCCCGGGCCCTGGCCACCGAAGCCCGATTGCTGCTGCTGGATGAACCCTCGGCCGGCATGAATCCCCAGGAAACCATCGAGATTACGGCGTTTATTAAAAAATTGCGCGATGTTTTCGGTTATACGATCCTGGTCATCGAACACAAACTGAATGTCGTGCGAACCATTTCGGATCGGGTCATCGCTTTGGACTACGGCGTCAAAATCGCCGAAGGCAGCTATGAGGAGGTAGCCTGCAACGAGCAGGTGATTGAGGCATATTTAGGGAGGAAAAAACAGCTGGTTTGTTAATATTTGAATTTGAGTTTTGTGATTTGTTATTTGGTATTTTGTAATTTTTCGTAATAGAAATGATCCACTGCTTAGGACGATCACCATGGCCGAGATGCCCATCCTCGAATTTAGCCATGTCGATACTTATTACGGCAAGATTCAGGTGTTGTATGACATTAATCTTAAGGTCTATGCCGGGGAGCTGGTGTGCCTGCTGGGCGGCAATGCTTCGGGCAAATCCACAACCTTGAAAACTATCCTGGGTGTGTGCAACGTTAAGCAGGGGTCGGTAAAAATAAATGGCGAGCGGATAGACAATAAACCCACCAAACAGATTATTGCCGGAGGTGTTGCCATTGTGCCCGAAAACCGCCGCATTTTTCCCCGCATGACCGTGCTCGAAAACCTGGAGCTCGGCGCTTACCTGCGCACGGACAATGATCAGGTGAAAAAGGATATCGAAAGAATTTTTGAACTCTTCCCCCGGCTCAAGGAGAGAGTCAACCAGGCCGGCATTACCCTGAGCGGCGGCGAGCAGCAGATGCTGGCCATGGGCCGCGCCCTGCTCTCAAACCCCGACATCCTGTTGATGGACGAACCCTCCATGGGCCTCTCCCCCTTGCTGGTCGACCAGCAATTTGAGCTCATCCGGAAAGTAAATCAGCAGGGCACAACCATTTTCATGGTGGAGCAGAACGCCAACATGGCCCTTTCCATTGCCGATCGCGGCTATGTCCTGCAAACCGGAGCGATCGTCCTGGCCGACACGGCCCAAAACCTGCTGTGCAATAAAATTATGCAGGAGGCCTACTTAGGGGGCGCTGATGTCTGTGAAATGCCGACTTGAATTCATAAACCTGACATCGGCTGCAGTAAAATAAAATGAAAGTGCGGCCCTTCAAACCGGATTCTATAAAAAAGTCGGCTTTATTCCCGGAAAATTCACCTATTGTGAGTTCTCAGGTCGAAAACTCAGAGCGCTGCGGCTTGTCAAACATTTGCGGTCATAAAGTCACAAATGTCATTTACGCCATTTAGGACATAATCAGGTCTGTATGGAAATTCGGCAATCCCTTCTCTGCTGGTTATGCCGCTGAGCACCAGGCACGTGTCGATCTCTGATTCGATGCCTGCAATGATATCCGTATCCATACGGTCTCCAATAACGATCGCTACCTCGCGCTGCGCGTTCAGTTTTCTGATGGCATTTCGCATCATCAGAGGGTTGGGTTTACCCACAAAATATGCTTTTTTACGGGTAGCGATCTCGATTGGGGCAATCAGCGCACCTGTAGCCGGCGCAATTCCAGTTTCAACCGGACCTGTAATATCCGGGTTGGTGCCAATCAAACGGGCGCCATTGAGAACGAGATTGATCGCTTTTTCAATTTTTTCATAGCTATACGAAGAAGTTTCACCAACCACGACATAATCCGGGTTGACATTGTTCATTGTATAGCCTGCTTCATACATCGCGTTGATCAGCCCGGGTTCGCCAATGATATAAGCGCTGCCGTTTGGTTTTTGGGAGGCCAGAAAACTCGCCGTTGCCAATGCGCTTGTGAAAAAGTGGTTTTCGCCAACTTCAATCCCCAGCCTTTGTAATTTTTCCTGTAATTCTTTCGGGGATCGTTCGCTTGAATTGGTAAGGAATAAGAATTTCTTGTTTTCCGTCTGCAGCCATTTTACGAACTCTCTCGCGCCCGGCAGCAGTTTGTTGCCATGATAGATCACGCCGTCCATATCACAAATGAACGCTTCCTTGGATTTTATTTTTTCAATGACTTGTTTGTCCAATATGGCCCCCAAATATCATTCAATGACAGGTTGTCACCTTTTAGGTATTCGCGGTTTTTTCAACTCTTCGAAGGTTTCTTGCGGATCGGGACGGATGGAGTAATCCGCTTATTCAAATATGCACCGGACTGGTTATATATATTATAAGTTTCGATTGGCCTATGGCAACTCAATATATCAAGCTTATATTTGTGTTTATAATACCGCGTCAAAACATTTTGCAATGCGGGCCACCAACCGCCGCTGCATTTGCTCAAAACCAGAAAATTAGACAGGGCATAGAGGAATTTAGCGAGGGCAAAATGACCAATAAAACAACTTTCAGGTTAACATTGTTGTTTACTATCCTGACGTCATTATTTTCATTTATTGCCTATGCATGGGACGGTGATCAGATTGACAACGATGAAAAGGTCGTGTTCTTTCCTTCTTATGGATACTTTAATTCTTCTAATAGCAAATGGGTTATAATGATACAAGGGCACATCTACGAACCAAGTGCAAGCAGTGTCAAACGCAGAGCAATAATGTCAGGATTTGAAACCTTTACAGGATCAACAGTTCAAGATGAAGATGAGTTTTGGAGACGTATTCGTCCTCTGGTTTCGGACGATGAAGGGGGTGAGAAAGTCCAAATTAAGCTGGGAGGAAAGACATATACAATGCCGGAATCTTCTGCAGGAGGACGTATTACAGGTAAACTTACCCTTGCTGACAGTGAAGCACAACAACTCATGGATTCAGCGGGCTGGATTACTTATACAGCTACCAGTGAAAATAATCGCATCTTTACAGGTAAAATTCAACTAATTCAAGCCAATGGAATTTCAATTATTTCTGATATTGATGATACCATCAAGACTACTGAAGTCTATAAAGGCAGGAAAGCAATGTTGATAAATACGTTTAATCGCCCTCTGGAAGCTGCACCTGGAATGTCTGCCTTCTATAGAAACCTTAATAAGTCCGATACCCGCTTTCACTATTTATCAGGAAGCCCATGGCAATTATTCCCAGTCCTGGAGGAATTTCTTGGTGTTAATTCTTTTCCTTCAGGAAGCTTTAACATGAAAGAATTTCGAGCAAATCCAAGTTCCCCGGAATTTTGGGATTTTATTGCAAGCGGTTCTACACAAGAATTAAAAAAAGATGTGATTAAAGATATAATGACAAGCTATCCCAATCGGCAATTCATTCTCATCGGAGACTCAGGTGAGCATGATCCTGAAATCTATGGCTGGGCAGCAGATACTTATCCTAATCAAGTCAAGGAGATTTACATTCGTAATGTAACACAAGAAGTATTTGGTAATCAACGTATGACAGATTCTTTTGGAACTTTTGTCAACAAGGTCAGACTCATCGACATGAATGATGGTTCAATTGATCAACCATAAAAGGTTGCGGATTCTATAAAAAAGTCGGCTTTGTTCCCGTGGAAAGTCACCAGCCTGGGCAGGCCATGATCGGTAGGCCATGAATTGCGTTGAAGTAAAAGAGAGAAAAGATGGGCTTACAGTCAGACCTGAATAATGAGCGTCTTACAAAAACAATTCGTCGTTTAATGGAAGAAAATTACTATCTTGGGAAGCTGACACAGGTAAAGGAGGTTTTAGGCGGATATTGCAATAAAAGTTATGCGGTATGGATGTCAACCAACGATCATGCCCAGCGGTATTTTCTGCGGTTGTATAATCCCAATGTCTTTGAAAATGAAATCTTATTTGAACACGCTCTGCTGAATCATTTGAGAAAAAATGGGTTCACCCTTGCGGCAGCCATTATTCCATGCCGAAACCGTGCAACAGTGGTATTCACCCCTCCGCCTGAAAATCACCTGGGAACAAGAGCGTTTTGGGCATTATTCGAGTTTCTTAAAGGGGAAGACAAATATTCCTGGACGCACACCGATCTGACAGATAAAGAATTCATCAGCGCCGCTGAAATTCTCGCCCATCTTCACCACTGCGGGCATGGATTCAAAAAGCCGCTTGGAGCAGATCGCGCCCAACCCCGGATCATGGAATTTATGCCCACATTCAAGAACACCTTTGCCGCGTTTTTGGAACAAGCTGAAGATCGTCGGTGTGACCGGTTATTCAAGGATAATTTTAAATCGATCCGTAAAGCCGTTGATTATGCGGCTTCCTTTGATGTCAGGTTCCAGGGGATGCCGGAAATACCGATTCACTGTGATTATCATCCCGGAAACCTGAAATTTAGCGATGAAAAAGGCGTCGGCATTTTCGATTTTGATTGGTCTAAAATAGATTATCGACTGTTTGATGTCGCCCTGGGTCTCGTTTATTTTACCAGCCTCTGGAATGACCAGGCAGCGGGACTTCGACCGGATAAATTTTCCCTTTTCTTGAGCACTTACAATCAAGCCTGCCATCGGTTAGCCCGCATCAGCCCATTGACGAAGCAGGAACACAGATATCTGGTTCCCATGTTGTCCGTTGCCAATCTATATGTGCTCAATTGGGATTTGGTCAACTTTTATAACACGCCAGAGCCGGATGATGACGAGTATTATATGTTCATTGACCATAATATCGGTTTGATGCATTGGATTGCGTATAATGAGGATGAACTTAAACTATGGGCAGAAAATTCATTATTTCAAGGCGTTTCCTTCCGGATCATATAGAATATCCGCCGCTACTTCGGCGGTCACCGTTTCGCCGAATATTTCAACTTCAAGACGGGCCATTTCGGTGATACGATCTGCGGGCAGATAGGCAAAGCCGATATTTTTTTTGACTGTATGGCCATATCCGGCACTGCGTAAGCGAGAAATAACCCTTCCTTCAAATATGACAGCTTCACCACCGTAAAGGGTGAGATATTCTTCATCGCCGACGACAAGGGTATAAAGCCGATGGTGGATGTCCGCGTCCTTCTTCTTGATCAGTGCCTGTCGACCGATAAAGTCGCCGGCATTCATTTTGACGCAAAACCCCAAGCGCGCCTCATAGGGATTTTCGCCGGAAGTGATATCACTGGCCAGGGCCACATACCCTTTCTCAAGACGCAAGGCATCCACGGCCTTATATCCGAAGGCTTTGACACCGTGATTTTGACCTGCCTGCCAGAGAATGTCCCAGACAAATACGGCATCACCGGCCGGAATATAGAGTTCCCATCCTAATTCGCCCACATAAGAAACCCTTTGGGCCAGAACATCTATACCGTTAATACTGATGGTTTGGGCCGTCATATACGGCAGGGCACTATCGGACACATCGCTGTTGGTTACCGCCGACAGTACATCGCGGGCACGGGGGCCGCACAGACCGATCACGGTAAAATTATCGGTCACCTCCCGGATGGTCACCGGCGGATCGTCGGTTTGAATATGGGTTCGAATCCATCCCAGATCTGAATCCACATGGGCGGAACCGCTCACCACCCGAAAATGATTATCCGCCAGACGGGTAACGGTCACATCTCCCACGATACCACCCTGTTGATCCAGAAACTGGGTATAAATGATGGTTCCGGCAGGCCGATCCATATTGTTACAGGCCAGTCTTTGCAACAGGGGCAGAGCGCCCGGCCCTTTCAAATCGATTTTTCCGAAGCTGCTCATGTCGATCATCCCCACTTGTTTGCGGACCGCCCTGCACTCCTGGCCGACGGCATCGCTAAAGGCCGGTTTTACCCAGCCCCCCCACTTGCGCTGGTCATCTCCGGCCATCCGCCAGCCATGGTCCGACAGAAAATAGTTGACCCGTTCCCAGCCATTTTTGGTGCCGAAGACCGCTCCCAGATCTTGCATTCTTTGATGCAATGCGCTGATCCGCCGGGGTCGGCAGACCATACTTTCATCATGGGGATAGTGGGTGTAGTAATAATATTTATAACATTCGCGGGCCCTCTCGGAAGCGTAAAAGGGATCATGATAATTGCGGCTGAAGCGCCAGGCCCGATAGGCAGTCAAATCCCATTCGGTCCGACCGTCGACGATCCATTCGGCCACTGACTTGCCGATACCCCCGCCGCCGCCGAACCCCTGCATTGAAGAGGCACAGGCCAGCCAAAAGCCTTTCCGATCCGGCCATTCCCCCAAAAGCGGACCGGCATCCGGGCTGAAAGCATCCGGGTGGGCCACCAGCCGAATCATCCCCGCTTCGGCCAAAAATGGCATGCGCTTGATGGTATCCTCCAGCATCGGGGCAAAGCGGTCGAAATCATTGGGAAGATCAGCAGATTCATGATCCCAGGGAACGCCATCGATCCAGCACGATAGCGGATTGAGTTCCCAGCCGCCCACCAGATATCCGCCGCTTTCAGGCCGACCGTAAACCAGGTAATCGTAATCGCGAAAAGTGGGGCTTCCGCCCGGGATCTCATGTCCGTCCACCGGTTCCAGCGCGATGTGCTGGTGAATCACAGGGGTGGAAGGAATGATAACACCGGCCATAGCGGCCACCTGAGCGCCCCAGATGCCGGCGGCATTGACCACCACCTCACAGTGAATATCTCCTCTATCTGTCTTTACTCCGATGACTTCACCCTGGGCCGAAACTTCAATACCGGTTACCCGTGTTCGGGTATATACCTCAGCGCCCAGTTGGGTGGCGGCTTTGGCCACAGCGTACGTGGTTTCGTGCGGGTCGATATGCCCGTCTTCAGGCAGATAGACGGCGCCGTGAAGGTTCTTGGAGCTCATCCAGGGGATCAGCTTCAAAACCTCTTCCGGCGAAATAATTTCTACATTTAGCCCAATTCCTTTTGCGCGACTGACATTGCGCTGCAAGGTTTTGAGCATTTCCGGGCTGGAGGCAATATTGACACTGCCCACCTGACTGTAAGCGTTTAAACTTTTATACAGTCTGATGCTGTATTTACGCATGCGCATGATGGTGGGTGATGTGTTGAACTGGGTCAGCAAGCCGGCCGCATGGCAAGTGGCCCCGCTGGTCAGTTCTCCTTTTTCCACCAGTACCACATCGGTCCAGCCGGCTTGCGCCAGGTGATAAAGAACGCTGCATCCGGTGATACCACCGCCGATAACAACGGCTCTTGCTTGACTCTCCATAAGTTAAATCCCCAATTCTATGTAAAAAAATTTGCTAATTTGAAATTGGTACAATGCAGACCAGATCCTGCATGGCCGGCCTTTCAGGATGATCTCAAGGCATGATTCTCAATCCGCCCATTTCGCATCACCCGGCAGTAATCTTCATTTATTTGGGTAAGTCTCTCCTTTTTCAATCGACACGTGGCCCAGTTGGCACTGGATCGCGGAATTGAGATCCATGCCGGTTACCGGATGTCCGAGACCTGCCCGGTGATCAGCACGGCCACCCCCATGGAGCACATGCTCGATTGGAAGTCGAATAGGCCGCTGGAGATTATCATCAAAACCAGCGTCGGTAAACTGGAAAAGAAAAAATGAGAGCGGACAAATACCTCAAAATCATCTTGACACGCTATCGAAATATTGGCATACAGAGAGAGACCGACCGGTCTGTCTCCAGACTTTTTGAGGAATCACTAAGTGAATCTTAAAGACACAATTGTTCACGAATCTTTGAAACTTTTCTCGCTGAATGGATTTTTCAGAACATCCATTCAAGATATCCTATCGGCCGCCAATACTTCCAAAGGCGGATTCTACAATCATTTTTCAAGTAAAGAAGATCTATTCTTCCAGGTTCTGGATGAAGCCCGTAAAATTTGGCGCGAGCGAAATTTGCATGGTTTGGATGAAATAGATGAACCGATTGGTAAAATTAAAAAGCTGCTCCTAAACTATAAAGACAGATACCTCGTGGATGCCGAAAATTTTCCCGGTGGATGTATATTTATCATGGTTGCGGTTGAACTTGGTGACACGCGCCCTCACCTTTCCAGTGAAGTCCAAAAAGGCTTTTCGGGTCTGAAGTCGATGCTCAAAAGAATATTGGATAATGGACAATCATCGGCAGTGGTATACAACGGTATAAACACCGACATTATTACCGAAATCATATTTAATGGTATGCTGGGGGCTTCTGTTAGTTATAGCGTGGATAAATCCTACAAAGCCTTGGATAAATCAATTAAATCCCTGATCGATTATCTCGATAAACTCAGAAATTAATTTTAGCCTTTTTTTAACTTAAATAAAATAATTTATTTTTCGACTAAACCGACCGGTCTGTCTCCCTGCGCTACCCTAAGTGTTAAGCGATAAATTTTTCAATGATTCGTTGGCGAACCGGAAATGACAGCAGGCTTTAAACATCAGTGCCCATAACTATCAACTATTTCAGTAAATAGAGATCTAGAAAATAGAAGGAGGAGATTGGAATGATTGATTTTACGTTTACCGAAGAGCAGGAGATGTTTCGAAAAGCGGCCAGGGAATTTGCGGAGACAAAAATAGCCCCAAGGGTAGCTGAGATGGAGGAAACCGGCGAGGTCAGCGATGCGGTCGTCAAAGCCATGGGGGAGGCAGAAATGATGGCCATTACGATCCCGGAGGAATACGGCGGACTGGGGCTGGGGTATACTGAGCGTCTGATAGCGATTGAAGAAGTCAGCCGGGTATCGGTGGCAGCTGCCATGATGCTCCAGGTATTTGCCCTGGGTATTGAACCGATCGTAAAATTCGGCAGCGAAGACCTTAAGAAGAAATATTTACCGGGGCTGGCCACGGGTGAGCGCCTGTCCACCACAGCGGTAACGGAGGCCACAGGAGGATCCGATCCCAGCGGCATCCGCTCATCCTATAAAAAAGACGGAGACGATTTTATTCTCAACGGCCGTAAATGCTTTATTACTAACTCCCATATCGCCGATACGGTTACCGTTCTGGCCAAAGACGAAGACGACCCCAAAGCCTTTTGCGCCTTTGTCCTGGATAAAGACATGGCGGGATGGAAGGCGACCCATAAGGAGCACAAATTCGGCATGCGGGGTTGCAATACCGGTGAGTTGGCATTCGAAAATTGCCGCATACCCGCAAGTCAAATGCTGGGAGAAGAAGGCAAAGGGTTACGCGTTACCATGTCTGCCATTGGCGATGTCGGCCGGGGCGGAATGGTAGGCGTTGCTTTAGGACTTCAAGCGGCCTGTCTGGAAGAATCCATCAAATTTGCCAATGAAAGAATCCTTTACGGCAAACCGATTGCTGCCTTGCAGACCATTCAAAACAAACTGGCGGACATGAAAATCGATTTAGAGGCTGGCAGGCTTCTGGGGTATCGGGCGGCTGCCATGCAGGACAAGGGGCTGCGTTCGAGCAACGAATTTGCCGTGGCCAAATATTATACCACCGAGGCCTGCCAGAGAGCTGCTAAAATGGCAGTGGATATCCATGGCGGATATGGTTGCATGGAGGAATATGCAGTTTCACGATATTTGCGTGATGCTTATGTGGTTGGGCCTTCAGCAGGAACATCCGATATTATGAAGGTGATCATCGGTCGATGGGCGCTCTCCTAATCAGGAAGCGTATGCGGTCACAGAACAGGATTCATATCATGTTAAACATCGTCGTTTGTGTCAAAGCGGTTCCGGATCCCAAAGAAGCATGCAATATTAAAATAGATCCGGCCACCAAAACCCTGCTGCGATGTGATGTTCCGATGGTGGTTAACCCCCTCGATAAAAATGCCATGGAGGTTGCACTTCAGTTAAAAGAAAAGACCGATGTTCGGATAACGGTCCTCAGCATGGGGCCCCCTGAGGCCGGCAACATCGTCAAAGAGGGCCTGGCATTAGGGGCCGACCGGGGGATTTTGTTGAGCGATCCTGCCTTCGGGGGTGCCGACACCTTTGCCACGGCATTTACGCTTGCCAAAGGAATCGAAAAAATTGGTCACCATGATGTGATTCTTTGCGGAATGGCCAGCAGTGACGGCAGTACCGAATGGGTGGGTCCTCAAATTGCCACTTTTTTAAAGCTGCCGGTTGTCACCATGGTAAAGGAGATCGTCAAAACTGATGTGCCCTGGTGGAAAGTCAAAGCAAGCATCGACAATGGATACCGCTTGATGCAGGTCAAGCTTCCCGCCGTATTTACGGTAACCAGAGAAGTAAACACCCCAAGGACCTTGAGTTTTTCAGGAATTATTAAGGCTCGCAAAAAAGAAATTGAACAGTGGGGCATCGATGACCTGGGTGTATCCAGTGAATCAGTGGGTTTAAAAGGCTCACCGACGATTGTATCCCAACTGAAAACCACGGAGGGCAAACGGGAAGTTGAATTTATCAAGGGAACCAGAGCGGAGAAAGCTGAATTTTTGGTCCAGAAGCTGATTGGGACCGGATTATTATGATGGCTGAGCAGAAAAACAAAGTAGGACCTGTTTGGGTCATTGCCGAGCAAATTGATTGCCGGCTGTTGTCGGTGTCAACACAGCTGATCGGCCAGGCACGCAAGCTGGCAGACGAGCTCAATACATCCGTTGAGGCGGTATTGCTGGGAGATGGCATTGAAGGGCAGATCCAGGAGTTGATTGCCGCAGGCGCCAAGCGGGTCTACCTGGGCAATGCACCGGAATTAGCATTCTATCACCCGGAAAGGTACACCGAAATAATTGTCAATCTCGCCGAAGGGCATAAACCGGAAATCATTCTCATCGGGTCAACAGCCATGGGCAGAGAGTTGGCTCCCCAGATGGCGGCCAGATTGAAAACCGGCTTGACGGCCCATTGCATTGACCTGGTTCTGGATGAAGACAAGAACCTGGAACAACACATTCCAGCGTATGGTGGATTACTTTCAATTGTTTGTCCAAAAAGACGCCCGCAGATGGCAACGGTTGCCAGCGGCGTGTTCACGACACCCGAACCGGATGAAACCAGAACCGGCGAGGTCATTGAACTCCTGTTACCGGACATTGTTTACGATCGAATCGAGACCCTGCAAGTTGTGCGAGAGGAACCGAAAGGCGTGCCGCTTGAGTCGGCTGATATTGTTGTCGCCGGTGGGGCCGGGGCCGGTGATCTGGAGGGCTGGCATAAAATTGCCGATCTGGCGAATTGCCTGAATGGCGCACTGGGCGCTACCCGGCCGGCTGTGGATGAAGGTTGGACCGAGCTTACAACCATGATCGGGCAAAGCGGGAAGATGGTCAGCCCTCAGCTTTATATCGGCGTTGGTTTGTCCGGTGAGCAACAGCATCTCGTCGGTGTAGTTGACGCCAAGGTTATGGTTGCCATCAATATTGATAATAGATCACCGGTATTTGAGCAGGTGGACTACGGCATCGTTGATGACTGTCGGGAGTTTTTACCGGTGTTGATAGAAAAAATCAAAGCTTATCAGGAACGATTGGTTACTTGTTAACATAC
>Ga0307426_1001327_pt1 | contig 16448 bp, 9 predicted proteins | sample SalMarWE160340MG_FD_202165 | JGI IMG/M metagenome (GOLD analysis project Ga0307426, IMG submission 202165) | Salt marsh sediment microbial communities from the Plum Island Ecosystem LTER, Massachusetts, United States - WE1603-40 | ecosystem: Environmental > Aquatic > Marine > Intertidal zone >... | reverse complement strand
AAAAAAATGCTTTATAAGCACATAAATAGCACTGTCTTGCAGGCGGCGGAAGACAGAAATTGTTTTTGACGGCAAGTGCGGGGTTGGGTAGTCTTTAGTTGAAAGAATTATGGCCGGATGCCTTTAATTGACCCCTAAGAAGTTTTCCAATAAAAAACTATTCCTAATTTCTGAAGCATATCAAAAGTATTTGTGCATTTAATATTAAAATGATTACATACATCCGGTATTTTTACGTCTTTACGTGATTTTGGTGCAGAAGCTTCCTGTGTAACTACAATAGCATTATTGGCTTTAGCATATGCAATTACCCATGCATCTGGGTCATCGGCAAACCTGCTTTTCGCAGGGTCAAAGAAACGCTCTTGACTTTGCACCCATTGAATAATGTCACGATAAGCTGTCGTAACAAGTTCACTATCTGTGGAAGAAAACAAGCCAGCCGCTTTTTTACTCCAGGTGGCTAAATTGTCCTTACATTCTAAAAGTTCTTTTCTAACACGGTCTATACTTTCAAGATTGCCCATATTATTGTGATGCAGTAAAGAATCCCAGAATCCGGGGCACAAATTAAACGCATAATACCTATTTTGGGCTTCAATAAATATATTTGCGTCTAATATGTATTTTACTGCATCAGGCATACTTAAAACCTAAAAACCAAGTTGTGTGACATAATTGTCAAATGTTTTTCCATGCAGTCCTGTGAGTCGATATGCATCACGATAAAGCAATCGGCCTTCTAAAGTTGCCTGGACTACAGCGCTGCCAAAAAGCTCTCCTATGCGGACTGTCTGAGAATTCCAGAAATTTCCACCAGTTCCTCTGGGTTTACGTTTTTTGATATCTTTGGCATAATTATCGTAGAATTCAAAAAAACGTTTTTTGTTAATATATTTCATATCCAAGGCTCGGCGTGCAACCACAAGAGAGCTAACCTTGAACCTTCTCGCTAAAATCTGAAAAAGGGCATAATCATTTTCACTATGATTTTCCCCTAAGGCCTTTTTGAATTCATCAGATGGCACAAGGAACTCTGCTGCAACCTTGTTACAGAATTCTTCTACATTTGTCTTAACCGGCTGCAATTCATCAAAATTAGATACCCCTTCATATCCCAGCCATAAATGACTTAACTCATGGACAATAGTAAATATTTTAGCAGATATATAATCACGTCCATTAATGAAAACCAATGGTGCATACTCATCAACTAAAGCAAAGCCGCGAAATTCATCCACATCTAAAAGGCGATGGGTATTGTTGCCAACAACTCCATTAATAATAATCATAACACCTGCATTTTCTATAACTCTTCGTAAGAGCCTTAAAGCTTCGTCCCAACTATAGAGTCTGTTAGCCCAACCGTCTGAGAGGGGCAGGATTTTGCGCATCTCCATTGCCACCTTGACAGGTTCTGTTTTTAACGTAGCGCTCTTAATGAAAGATAGGGGGGACTGTCCTTCTTCAAGCAAAAACTCCCGCATCCACCCCCGTCTGGATTGCATGGTTTGAACTGTATCTAATAAATTGGGGCTGGGACGCTCAGGTTGCCCTTTAACCGTTCTGAAATCAGGTATTGGCAAATTGTCTTCAGGAGGTTCCTTTAGAAAAAAATACCCAAGAGGTGTGTATGTTGCGGCAGCAAATTTTTCTAACTGCTTCAGTGTTGGATATAATTTGCCACTCAACCAATCTGCAATCTTTGGGAATTTGCTTTTCATTGCATCTTCGGTTTTACCGCAACGCTCAATAGCCCAAAGAAAAAATTTTGGTTGTATATTTATTCGTTCCATTTTCAGATTTCAGTTGTTAGTTTCAAACCTGAATATTGACATCTTGTTGTCCCAAGTATGAATTTATGCTTCTTTCGTATTATAAACCACGAAAGGAAAAATATCAAAATAAAGTTATAAGTACCTAACACGAAAGTAATTGAGCTTCTTTTTCCGTAAACTCATCCCAACATTTCACAATTATATCGCAACGCGGGACATCAAAATAATTGTACAGTTGCGAAAGACATCGGCCGATGCCGTACTCATTCGCAATTGATCCAACTGGTCCCATTGGGCATCTGTCAGCTTTATTGTTCGTCCCATGACAACCTCCCGGCGGTTCCACCGCCTTCATTCTCATTATCAACAAGGTCGTCAAAATGGGACTTCTTATATGAATCATTTTGCGTTTCTACTTAGTATAAAAAGCTCCCGTCGCTTTTCTGCTCAACCTCTTTAATTAAATTATTCCGCGTGTGCAAAAACGAATTTTGCACACCCTACGCGCTGCGCTAACGTCCCGGTTGCTTTATCATGCTACGGGAACAGGAAATAGCACAAATTCCGTAATACGTCAAGGAATTTTGCGGCCGTGGCCTGTTGTCAACTATGCCGGGTGTTTCTAATAATATTTATCTTTTATTTTCGTTCCAACAATGTAAGCCACAACCACAACAGGCAAACCAATAATAAGTATCCAGGTAATAGTGCTCATTAAAAGCATATTAAGTCTCCTTTCTAAAAATCTTACCTTTTTATATCCACAACCCTCATAAAGGCAAATTTCAATCAAACGGCAAGCCTCTGGCATAAGTTTCGTATTACATCGTAAGTATAGCGTATTGCGTAAAAGAAAAATACTACAAAATCGTGCCGGCGAGGCACCATAAAAGAATTGAAAAGGCAAAGAAGAATTCCATCTCTACAGTGAGGGGCTGTTTGTCAAAATATGCGTTACAAAAGGTCAGACCAGGGCCTGCTTTGAGGCAAAGAGCTCATTCGAGATAGGCCCATTTTCCCCCGCCCCGGGGCCGATACCAGAAAAGCTTCCAGTACCGCTGGTCCGTCTCAAAGATATCAATGGGCCCTCTATCCAGGTTGAATTCCGGTTTCAAAACGCCGAACCGCTTCATCTCACGAACGTACTGGGAGTTTGGCTTGAACGCCGGCGTTCCGAATCTGGCCACCTGGTCCATTTGCCTCTTGCCGTTCTGTATCGCTTTGAGCAGCGCCTGATAATCCGGATCGTCCTTACTTCTGAACCGGTGCTCACAAGTGCCCCAGCCGCCTGCCGATTCGGCGAGGGGACCGAGCAGCATAGGCGAATAATCCGGACGAGAGACGTTGAGCAAAACGTGCGCGGAAAAGCGAGAATCCTCATCGCGGACAATACGCTCGTACGGAGCCAGATTCAACTGCCTCTGGTATTTGGCCCGTTCCTCGTTCGACAAGCCGTATGGTATCGCGGTGGCTTTCTTGCCCGGGCCATGACACTGCCGGCACGTGACGTTCAAAACCGGCGAATTGAACGCCGCCAGGGCTTGGCCTTGTCTGGCCTGCTCGGCACCGCTGCGCAGAGCCGCATACGTTCCGGCATACGGCGCGCCGCTCTCGAGCCACATCCAGATTGTTCTCCATTCATCCGGCGAGACCTTGACCCCGTTGTGTGAACCACCAATCTTGTTCATCAGCCTGCTCGCCGCCGAGCCGATTGTACGCGGCGGAAGGAATTTAATGCTCGTCCCTTTGATTAGTGAGTAGGTTCGCTCTATTGCTCTGTGACAGATAAATTGAGGGCTAAAGGCTCTTTTCGCTCGCAATGACAATCCATCAAATAACAAGTCACAGACCACTACCCTTTGGCGCGAGAGGTTAGATGCGCTGTTCTATATACCTACCCGCGCGTCAAGGCAAATTCACCTGCTCATTTAGAAACGTTGTGACGTGGTCTTAGAAACCGGATACAGACCGGCTTTGCGATGGAAATCTTATATCCCTTCGGCTCAAGCGCACCGGTTTCCCCATCGATTCGAAAGACAACGACATTGTCCATACCCTGGTTGGCAACGAGGCAGAACTTGCCGGTCGGGTCAATGTTGAAGTTCCGCGGCTCTTTTATATCAGCAGTCTCGTGCTTGACGAATGCCAGTGTCCCATCGGCCAAGTCAACTTGGTAACATACAATACTATCGTGTCCCCGGTTCGAACCGTAAAGAAACTTCCCGCTCGGGTGCACACATACCTCGGCACATGTATTAGACCCATTAAATCCATTCGGCAGTGTTGTGATGGTCTGTATCTCCTTGAGAGCACCCGAAGCCGACTCATAAGCAAAGGCAGTCATCGTGCAATCGAGCTCGTTGATGACATAAGCATATTTTCCGTTCGGGTGGAAGGCAAAATGTCGCGGTCCGGCTCCGGGCCTGACTTTTACAAACGGAGGCTCAGCAGCAGCGATTGTCCCCTTTTCAATGTCCAGCCTGTATATCATAATCTTGTCAATTCCGAGGTCGGCAGCGAAGACAAAGCGGTCGTCCGGGCTTACATTGACCGAATGTGCATGGGGTTCTTTCTGTCGCCTGAGGTTCACGCTGGAACCCTTGTGCCGGGCAAAACCAGTCGGTTTACCCAGTCTGCCGTTCGACTTAATCGGAATCACTGAGATGCTCCCGCCACCGTAGTTGGCGACAAGCAGGTTTCTTCCTGCATGGTCGATACCGACGTGGCATGGACCTGCACCGCCTGATGACCGTTGATTGAGGAACTTCAGACCTCCAGTATCCCCGTCAATCGCATACGCACTGACACTACCATCTCCACCGGCCTCACTGACGGCATACAGGAATTTTCCGTTAGGATGTACCTCGAGAAATGACGGATTTTTAGCCTCGGCCACAAGAACCGGTTCGGAGAGCTTTCCTGTCTCGAGATTGAGTATGCTGCGGTAAATCCCCTTACTGGAATTCTTTCCCTGCGTGTAAGTTCCGAAATAGACATCCAGCGATTCCGCGGAAACGGTTGACAACACTACAAGTGAGAATAATGCAATAATAAACGCTTTTATGCCCATATACTAACACCTCCTCAGACGAGTGTCTCCTATTGAATATCAATTCCTTCACTACTCGCCATCTTATGTCGAGCTTCAATGTACGACCACTGCCAATAATCTACATCGTTGGAGCAAACTTTTCAAGCCCAAAAAATATACCGGAATATGCCGTATTAGAACTGCTGCAGCTCACAACCGCAGGCTCGACCTATAGAAGGACGCCTATGAAAATGTTTACAAATTTTTCTGTATTTTATAAGATGCTGATGTACAAGTACTTACAAAATCAACATTTTTTCAAGATTGGTAGACAAAGTCATCCTTGGTTGTGGACCGGTTGTAGGCTACGATTGACTGTAATATTGATAAATCAATCAACAACTTTCCTATACTTAGAGCCTATCCAAATAACCCGCTCTATTGCGGCCGACTGCAAAGCCCGATGCCTGCGTTGTCGGCCAAAAACGTTCTCAACGTGGAGAAAACCACGCCTCCGAGCATTTTTGGCCTGCCGCCTTGGCCTCGAACTTTTCGCTCGGCCTCATAACGACCCGGTTATTCGGATAAGCTCTTATTCTGAGCCGAGTCACAACAAAGTCGGCTCAAGATACAAACCGATATGTTGATTCATACTGTCATTTTAACGGCCAGTCTACTGAGGCGGTAATAAATCTTGGTGCATTGAGGTTGGTATATGTCACATTAAAAATATATGATGTCGAATTAAGGGGTTCTCCAGAAATTGTTATTTCGTACCTATACAAAGTATTATTCCAAAAGCTGCCGCTAACATTGGAAGAGGCCGGTCCGAGCGAGCCATCAGCAGCATAGATTATTCCATAGGCAATAAGGGTTTTGATATTACCTGGGCCGTTAGTTATCGTCCCATTGACTTTGAGATTACCGGCCACATGCAGCTTTTCAAGTGGATTAGCTGTGCCGATGCCGACGTCGCCTTACATGCGTGGGATTACCCGAGGGACTCTATGCAACATATATTAATGCGGATTGTCCGGCCGGCGTCTCATCTGAGCGGCGAGATGACAAACCCCAGCGAATACGCCTCATCGCCGGCGATAGTGTACTCCGGATGCGTCCTCGCGCCCCAGGAATTATCACCGCCCACTCCATGGAGCTTGTAGTCGACGAAGACCCTGTTCGTATCCCGTCTGGGAAGGTCATAATCGTGGTTGGCCTTCTCCATATCCGCCAGCTCATAAGGCCAGACTGAAAAGCTCACCGGACTATCACCGGTAACTTTCACGCCTCGCCCGCGAGAATCGACTACACTGAACCACCGTGTATCGGTCCGGTTGCCCGTATCCTGCGCCCTGATATATGGGAAGACCATATCGTCGACGGTGCTCTGATACACCGCAATCTCACCTCCGGTCTTGCGATCCCAGTAAGTCTCATGAGGTCCGCGACCGTACCAGGTTACGCCGTCCATATTCTTCGGCACGGCAAATGTCATGCCGACCCTTGGCATCAGGGGCATCTTCTTACCCGGAAGCGGCTGGTAGTCGGCCTTGACCCTAATCCGTCCGTCGGGAGAGATATTATAGACGAGACTGTAATCGGCATCGTTGACCGGCAGCTTCATTTTGCCCGTGACCGTGATGTCGGCGTCGCTCTTGCTTGCATTGATCGATACGAGCCTGCGTCCCGCGGCGGCATTTCGCCACTGGCCAAGCCGACCGTTGTAGTTGTTGCGATACTGGTTGTCGTTGGGGACCTTCCAGAAGTTTGGCACAAGCGGCCCGACAATGACTTCCCGCCCATCATACTTGAGAGAAGTTAGAGCCCCGTTGTCCCGTGATATTTCCGCCGAAAACCCTCTGCCCTCGACCCCGTAGCTCGCCGATCCCGTCACCAACTTCAAGGCATTGCCGCCGGAAGGTTTCGACTTTGAGTTTTCGCCCGCCCCATTGACAGCCATCTGATGCCAGGCCACGACATGACCCTTCTTCGCCCAGAGCTCGTCAGCGGCCAGCTTGCAGTAAACGGTGAGCAGCAGCTCTGCGTCATCTCGATGCTTGAATGGAATACTGAGCTGCTTCTTCTGCTGCGGTGCGACATCGACCTGTCCCAGCGAGCCGGTCTCAACCACCCTGCCATCACTTCTAATCGCCCAACTGAACTCGAACAGATTCAGATTTGTAAAGAAGAACTTGTTATATATAGTGACCTTGCCCGTAGCTATATCAACGGGCGTGATTTTTACATTCTGATAAACCTTCTTGACCTCCCACAAATGCGGATTTGGTCTGCGGTCCGGGTGGATCAGCCCGTTGCAGCAGAAATTTCCATCGTTTGGCTTGTCGTTATAGTCCCCGCCGTAGGCAAAAAACTTCTTTATCCCGCGAGGATTATTACCCAGAGTCTCTCCGGTGACTTCCGTAAGATCCATATCGAGCACGAGCGCATTGTTGTTGGGTCGGTCCGGGTCGGCGACCTCGGCTGGACTCAGCGCCCGTCTGTAGATACGTGCACTGCGTATCGGCAAATCGGAAACCCGCTGGATGACTTCGGAGTTTCTCCCGATGTTCACCGGCTGCGAACTCGAGTGAATCGCCCCGCTCACCGCCAACCGCCCGACCTCCTTGCCGTTAACGTAGAGCAGCAACATCTTGCCGTCGAAGACCGCCGTAAGCCTGTTCCAGCCGTCCTTCAGGCCGGCGTCGGCATATCGAACGTACAGTCCCTCCCACTGCCCCGGAAAGACCGTGAAGTTAAGATCGCGGCCGCCGTACCGCAACAGATACTGGTGGTCACCCTTCGAGATGATCGGACAATACTGGTTGGAGGTGCGCGCGCCCTTGACCTCGGCTTCCAGCGTAAACGTATCCGTCAGATTCAGAGCCTCGGACTCATCGACCGCAACCGCGCCGTGCAGACCCTCGTGGTCGATATTGCCCAGCACCGTCCCGCCAACCTTACTGCTCGCTCGATCCCGCACGCGGTCATACTTGACATTAGGCACGTCCCTGGCCAGTCCCTGATCGACCCAGTCCCAGATCGAACCGCCCTGCAGCACCGGATACTCCTCTATCGCGTCCCAATAATCCTGCAGATTCCCGACACTGCTGCCCATGGCGTGCGCGTATTCGCACATTATCAGGGGGCGGGAAGGGCTCTCTTTTGCATATCTGACGATTCCCTCTATGGACGGGTACATCCAGCAGACGATATCCGTGTTTGTCCCCTGGCCGGCCTGCTCGAAGTGCACGGGCCGCGACGGATCGAAACTGCGAATCCAGCTCGACGTCGTCACGTAATTGCTTCCGTTGCCGCCCTCGTTACCCAGCGACCAGATGATTATGCACGGGTGATTCTTGTCGCGATGCACCATCCGCACGGTCCGCTCCAGGTGCGCCTTCTCCCATCTCGGATCGCCCGCCAGTTCTCTGGCGGCATGGGCCTCGATATTTGCCTCGTCGATCACATACAATCCGTATTTATCGCACAGTTCGTACCATCTCGGACGATTCGGATAATGACTCGTCCTGACCGTATTGATGTTGAATTGTTTCATCAGCATAATGTCCCGCACCATCGACTCTTCGGTCACATAGTGGCCGGTAACGGGATCGTGCTCGTGCCGATTTACTCCCTTGATTAGAATCGCCTTGCCGTTGACCAACAGTTGCCCGTTCAGTATCTCGACCTTTCGAAAACCAATATCGCAGCCGGTCACCTCGACCACCCCGGCATCCCTGCGTCTACCTCGCTTGAGGGTCAGCACCAGGCGATATAGATTAGGCTGCTCCGCGGACCACTTCGCTGCGTTTATAACTGTGACCTTCGGCGAAACGATTTTGTGATTGCCCCCCACATTCGCGGCGATGTCGTTCAGGGTGAGTCTGGCCACCTGCTCGCCGCCGGCGTCAAGGAGTTCTCCCTCGACCGAGCAGTCGATCACGCGATCGGTGAAGTTGCGAATGTTCATTTCCACTCGGAGAGCGCCGTCCCGATAGCCGTTGACAAGGTCGACCTTCGCCCAGAAGTCCCCAATATGCACCTGTCCCGCCGACCACAGAAAGACATCTCGGAATATTCCGCTTAGCCTCCAGAAATCCTGATCCTCCAGATAGCTTCCGTCACAATACTGATACACCTCCGCCGCCAGTACGTTCTCGGCCTCAGTGACATACTCAGTGATATTGAAAATCGCAGGGGTCCTGCTGCCCTGACTATACCCCACTTTCCGTCCGTTGATCCAGAGATAGAAAGCGGAATCGACGCCATCGAATTGAATAAACAGTTCCCTGCCCTTCCAGTCGTCGGGCACCGTAAATGTCCTGCGATACGAACCGACGGGATTGCGTTCGTTATAGTTAGTGTATCCTGCCGGCGGCTCGCCCATCACCCGGGGAGGGTCCTTCTTGAATGGATAGGTGATATTCGTGTAGACGGGAGTACCATAACCATGGAGTTGCCAGTTGCTCGGCACGGGGATATCGAGCCACTTCGAAACATCGAAATCGCTCTTGTAGAAATCCACAGGTCTATCGCTCGGCTTCGGGGCCCAGTGAAACTTCCACTGCCCGTTAAGGCCCTTATACCAAGGCGAGCCGGCCTTGTCGCCCTTGATTGCCGCCGTGCGTTCGGCAAACGGCAGCCCCGTCGCACGCGGCGGCTCCTTGTTGATACCAATTACCTGCTCATTCTCCCAGTCGGGCGCCGCTTTGGCACCGGTCCCCAACAGCACAACCGACAACACCACAATCAGAAACAGACTTGACCATCGCATAATCATACTCCAAATGTTGACCCTACTTCCAGGTTTCAATGGATTCTTCCAACGCCCCCAATTATACAAATCCACCGAACCGAGACCAGTCAATTCTCGCCATAGTTGTCCCCGATCAATCCCCTATTCAGGCTGCTAACATTTAAGCCTGCTTGTTCTGTGCCTCATGGAAGCCGACCGACTCCTTCAACAAAGCGTCGATGTGCACAGTCTATAGAGCAACGGTCATTGAAAACGGCGCTAAATTTTGACTCTTTTATAATGCCCTGATAATACAGCACTTATGGGATAGGCATTTTGGCGAATTGGCAGATAATAGGCTTTCGGGTTGTAGCGAAGTTGTAGGCGTACCAGGCCCAAAAAAGCTGAGAAACAGGAAATACAAATTATGCCTAAATTAGAGAGCTGTAGTACATCTACTCGACCATGAATCTGTCGAAGTACATTGAAATTCTACAACTCATAGGAAAGGGAATATTTCAAGAGCGTTATCGGATGAACTGACTGTTTTCCATAGTTATTGTTTTTGGTTGGTTGCCTGTTTCTTTGGCTAAGATTGTTCTAAATCTACGATTTAAGTGGCACAAATCATAGTTTTTCCTTGACTTAATCCATTGATTTTTGTATATTGGGTTGAAACAAGTGGGAAATAGAATTACCCAGATTTATCTACATAGTCTTCATCAGTTAATATACGCGCATATCTTAGCTTAACATGAGGCTTATTATATAATCCAGGTGTGGTTGTTTTACATACTGATTATCATGTACCCTCTTTTCAAAACACATTCATTGGAAATTCAGCAGTTTTGCGGTTGTCAGATGTCAGCGTGACAAGCGCATCTGCTGCCAATCCATTCGACGGATTCATTGAGATAACTGCAAGCTATCGTTAGGTATGCAGTTATCTCAATGCCCGTCTTGGTCTTTCCAGACCATATGTCACGGAGCTTCCCAGCTCCACTCATTTCCAAAGATGGCATAATCAATGAAGTTCACAAATCCGCTGCCGTTCAGGTCTTCTGGTAGCAATACCTCTTCTATGAGGTATTTGAAACTAAATAACCGCAGATCTAACTCATCCACAAAACCGTCGTGGTTGAAGTCAGCCGGGTTGCCCACGGTGGAAGGTGACTTGCTCGCCTCTGGAGTTCCGCCGTAAGCACCCATATTTATTCGTTGGCCGTGTGGCCATAATTCTGCGGTCCAATCGGATGTCGGGTCTCCCTTATCTATGCACTTGCTTGTATATTTGTCGTTGACCCAGCTTTGGCTGCTAACATCCCAGTGGCCGTATCCGGACTCAAGATGAAAATCACCATTTGCGGTATCGACAAACAGAGGTTCGGCATCAGTGTTGTCCGGGCCGTAATTCAGCGTACAGCCTTTCTCCACGACGATTCCGGCCATTCCTTTCTCCAAATCGCTATACGAAACAGTCATAACCGAGGGGTAAGTTGTGGAGCCTTGCGTGTAGCGCAGATATATGCTTTGTCCGGCCGGTGCCGAGTTGGCCCAGAAGATGCAGTTAGATAGTACGGCGCCGTCGGTGTATGCACATTGTATTGCGCCGCCTTCGACGACAGCCGAATTTCCATAGAACACACAATTCTCACAGAGAATTGGTGCAGCCCAAAGCCGCATGGCGCCACCACCATCATAGAGGCTCCCTGCGCTGGTACCGATGGACCTATTTCCGTAAATCAGATTATTGGATAGCCTTGTCTTCGAGGAGTTGGCGATATAGATCCCACCTCCGTTTGATGCCTCGTTATCAAATACCCTGTTGCCAGCTATAAGGGCCGACGAGCCCGATTGAGTTGCTATGCCGCCTCCGACAGATTTAGCAAGATTATTCATAATTGAACAATCTTGTATCTGTGGCTTTGAGTTATTCGCTATGTAAATTCCTCCGCCGTGGTAAGCCGCGGCAATGTTTGTTGTTATATTACAGTCAGCGATGGTCATGCTGGAATTTGAGGCGTAGATACCGCCACCTAACTCGGTCTTATTGTGGGTGATTGTGCAATTGCTGATTGTTGGACTGGAGTCGACACAGAAAATAGCTCCGCCGGCCAGGACATCCGGTATTCCCGCGAATTCGATCTCAGAGCCTCTGCCGCCAGTGATGGTGAATCCAGTTAGCAGGCAATTTGCATTTTCTCCACCTCTGAAAGTTACGACTGAGCCTTTTATGCCGTCAATGACAGTTCTGTCCACAATCGTTGCATTTTGTGGGTCAGTGCTCCTTACTGTAATATTCTTGCCTTTCAAGTTTATGTCTTCCCCGTAGGTGCCAACCAGAACCATGACAGTGTCATCGTGGAAGGCGACGTTGATAGCCTCCTGGATCATATCAAACGGATGTTTCACACTTCCGTCCTCCTTTGGGTCACTAACAGTGGGGTCGTTTGGCCCGGGGTCGTTGGGAGCATCATCGTCGACATAAATAGTCGTGGCCTTGCTGCCTATACCAGCCAGTGAGAACTGATACGGGTTCTCGTCCGAATCAGTGTTCGGGATGCTAACAGTTGCAACGCGAGGGCCTACAGCGGCAGGAGTAAAGGTAATCTCAAAGTTAGTAGATTCAATCGGTAAAATCGGGCTTGAAGGCTGCACAGTAACTTCAAAGTCCTTAGCATTGGCTCCGGCGATCTGAACCCTTGGCAAACCGGTCAGGTCGAGGTTCACGCCGCCGCGGTTTTCAATGGTAAATGTGACAGGTATGCCGTATCCCAGATTTACCTTTCCAAAGTCATAACTGCCGGTATTATGCGGAATATTTGTTATGCCCTGTTTAATGTTGATTTCAGCAGGAATACCCGCAGAGCTAATGGTGAAATCGGCGTCGCTGGTATCAGTATAGGATGGGTCTGACGTAGAGGTTATTCTGATTCGGCACTGCGTTGAGCCGGGCATTGTAGGATACCAGCCATAACTTCCATCATTTGCAGTGCTGCTGGTAATGGTTGACCATGTAGAGCCACTATCACGGCTGAGCTCAATTTTTACGGGGTGCCCCAGGTTTCCAAAGGCTTCCCACGTGATGTAATATAAATTACCGACATCCCACGTTTCACCACCATTGGGCGCTAATACGGTGAGGGCAGGAGGGCCAACGGCAATCCGGTATGCGTGGCTCTTGCTATAATCGCTGGAGCTGACCTTCCAAATAACCAGGCCATGGAAACCATAATCAGGTACATTGATCTGGAATGACGCATCCTGGCCGCCAACCGTGCTTGTGGCAAAAGCGCCGGTCATAAAATCACTCTTTCGAGCATGGCTGGTTTCATCATCGTAAAGGGACATTCCCAGATTGCAGTCCCCGGCGGTCTGGTCCAGATGGAAATAGTATTCTCCTGCAAGCGAGAAGTAGATTTCGTAGATATCGAGCACATTTGTAGAACCCCCGGAATATGGGCCATTCCATTGCGTACCGGGGCGGGGGTAGATTTTGACGCTTGTGTCCTCTTCAATGCGGTAATCGCCGGTTCCGCCATTATCGTTGATGACGCCGGCATAATATTCTCCCGCCAAAGAGTTGTTATCATTGACAATGACGAAATTGGATGCATCGTTGCTGTAAGTAGACCATTCGAGATAGCCACTGCCAAAGCCGCCCTCGCTTCCGGTATAGCTTCCGATGTCCCAGAGCCTCATATCATAGTCGGAGCTGGCGTCGCCGGGCAGGACACCCACAGCGGACCACCACTTGTCGGGGTGTTCGTTTTGAACCACGAAGGAGAAGCCATCGTTGTTAAACCAGAGGGAACCAGGAGCACATCCCCATGCGTTCTTGCTGGGCGGAGCAGAGCGGGTTACAGGTATATCATCTGAAAGTGCATATGGGCTCCAGACGAACTGGCGGCCCCAGCAATTGTCGCTCTCGTTGTTCTCCAGGACCTCTTCATCTTCATCGATCTCATAGTAAACGGTATGTCTTCCGCCTGTGGCGATGTAGCTTGATTTCTGCACGTTCCTGTGCTGTCGCGTACTCCCTGCGGACAGTGGGTAATAGCTGGAAAACAGAAAGTCCCCGTCCATGTAGATGTACGTTCGGTGGCTGACCGCATCCATGAGCGAGTCGTTTATCCATGCCCAGTTGTAATAGGTGTCACTTGTATTTCCCGGAAGTGTAGATGTGATTGGGCACGATGTACTGGTGGCACCGTCTAAGTTTCTGGGGACAATAGGATAGCTCCATCCGGAGGGGGTCGTATATTTCAGGTTAGGCAATCCAGCGGAGCTGACTTCGATGAGACTCGCTCTGGAAGCCGTATAAGTTTCAAGATAACAGGAGCTTGAGTTCGAGACCAAAATACTGTATGTTCCACCACTGGCGGCCGAACGAACGGTCCACGTGGCTTGCCCGGAGCTGCCTGCCTCTATCTTTCCAATACTTTGTGGATTTGCCCCTGAAACAAGTGTAAAGCCGGCTGGCAGATTCAATGTAACCTGGTTGTTGTGGGCTGCAACATCGCCGTTATTTGTAACTGTGGCGGTCACGGTGAAATCTGTACTGAAGTAGACGACCGAGGGCATTGCCAGGTTAATGTAAAAGCTCGGAGGGTCTGCCCTTTCGAAGTTTTCCTCAGTAGCCAGCGCATAATTCTCGTATGTAGCGCCGTTTATTGAAGAGCTCCAACTATAAACCTTGACAACGACATCACGGGTGCTGTTTGAAGATACCTGGTGGACATTGTCACCAACGCCCATATCCGAATCCACCAGGTTGTTATTGATTTCATCATAAAGTCGGATGTTCAAATCGGTGAGAGTATAATAGGTACTTGGTTCACTGCTGCCGTTATATACTGCTCGTCTATGCCATACAAGCGTGACTTTATCATTCTTGCCCATGAGTCCTTTGTACAATTTGTAATCATCATCAGTTGCCGTATCATTATTGGCGACAACTCTATCAAGAGTACTGCTGGCAAAGTAATCAGTACGGTGGAAGTGGGCATGCCAGAGGTCCATCACCCCCCACCCGTAGCTCTCGTCCCAATGGTCGCCGTCTATCGGCCCGTCATCGGTATAATCTTCGAGAGTGCCGTTGTCTGACCATGTTTCGGCTGTATTAATTAAGATAGCCTTCTGCGCCATAGGATTGTGATTGCCCGCATCTTCCATCAGGACTATAGCTCCAGCTACGTGAGGAGCGGCGGCACTTGTTCCACCATGATTGGCAAAGCTGGTGGTAGAAGCTATATCAGTCGAGTAGGTGTTACGACCTGGGGCGGTGATATCGGGTTTGCGGCGGCCGGAATCTGTTGGCCCACGGCTGCTGGTATAGCGAATTACGTCATCTGAAGTCGTGCATGTATCCTTGATGTCCATATTTGCGACGGACATCAGGTTACGTGACTGGGGATAACCTAATTGGGTAAGGCCCCTATTGCCGGCTGATTTGGTTACCATCACAGACATACCATCGACAACACCATCCATAAAGCGCTCAAGCCCGCCGAATTCATCGGTGATGCCGTAATAGCTGAAACTGCAATTGATTGCTTCAGGTGAGTCATCTGTGTCGGGGCAGTCAAGGACCCAGTCTATGCTCGACCTGGTAGTACTCTCATATCCTGAGCGTGCGTCGAACAGTTTGTCCAGACCAAAAGCAACGCCTTTGTAAGTACCGTGAGTGCTTGCAATAACCCCGGCCGTTCTCGTACCATGCGAGCCGTCATAACTGGCGGTTTTCTTATAAATTGTATGCGAGTTTAGATAAACGTGGTCTTCTCTTATGCCGCCGTCAATCACGGCTGCGTCATAAGCCCCGCCATCAAAGCCATTATTCCACCAGGTACCGGCGCTCAACATACAAGTGCTGTCGTCCAGATCGAACTCACAATGGTAATCAGGGGTAATGGTTTCGACCAATGGTGACTGGGCCAGGATTTCCAACGCGCCATAAGAAGGTAAAGCCGCTCCTATGGAGTTGCTGAGGGGGCTTATTTCCGTAACATGGCCATTCAATTGGGCGATCAAATCGAATATTTCTTGCTGCTCCTTTCGTACCGCGTTTTTAACCCGCTTGCTGATATCCTTTCTCATTGCACCAAGGAGTCTGTCGATCTCGCGGTTTGAGGCCTTAATGCTTTCTAATTGCTGGGATGAAAAAACCATGCTCTCAGAAGCTAACCGCTCTTCCTGGCGATTTTTGAAACCACCCTTTGGTCTATGCTCTGAGATAATGTCCCTTACCTGTTTGGACAAAGGCTCAATTTGTGGTTGTCGCTGTGCTTTAACCTCTCGGGAAATACGGCTTAGCGGTTTGTTCTTCAAATCAATAACAACCTCTATTTCAACTTGTTCGAGAGCTTGAATTGATAGGTCAGGATGGATCTTGCCTAATGGCCAATCAGATCTATCCTCCATATCAGGCGTGTAAGTCTCACCGTCCTCACTGATAAGGTCTGTTTGGGCCTCTACATTATCAGCGGATAGCTCATTCGGACCCGTCACGGGGCCGCCGATTTTTTCTTCGCTGACATATTGGCCGTTGTCACTGTCAATGAAGGCCCTGTCGTCAGAGCTGTTCTGGTTACTTGCCTGTGCAATAACGTAAACCGTCGCGATAAACACAAGACTTGCAAGCCAACTGTACATTAGTTTAGATTTCATAATTTTTCCTCCTGTTTCTTCGACGTTCTTTCGCAACTTAATTATCCATAAAGCCTTAGCGCAACATATTTTAGATATGCTTTTTTCATTTCCTTACACAATGGGCGTCAGTACAAACCTGACTTGTGAAAAAAAACCGCTATTTTCTTCCAAATCAACTCCTCCCAAGAAAGCTTAATTTGAATGAACAAACTGGTGCTTCTACTAATCTATCACCACTTCAAATATCTCTTAT
>Ga0307426_1001322_pt1 | contig 16474 bp, 12 predicted proteins | sample SalMarWE160340MG_FD_202165 | JGI IMG/M metagenome (GOLD analysis project Ga0307426, IMG submission 202165) | Salt marsh sediment microbial communities from the Plum Island Ecosystem LTER, Massachusetts, United States - WE1603-40 | ecosystem: Environmental > Aquatic > Marine > Intertidal zone >... | reverse complement strand
CCATGGTGACTAAAGCACAATTCTATGCTGATCAATATGAAAGTAAAATTTCTTCGATGTCCGCAGTAGACATCAAAGAGATGCTTAATATTCTTCAGTATTTTCAGATTGAAGCCAACGATATCATGGCGTATGGAAGATTGCGATTCAATGCAGATACTACGGATAAAGAATCGGGACAAATAAATGGCTGGTCCCGCCAAACAATGAGTAACATTGGACAGATAACAAAGTCTATCGACCTCAATCTTGGTAAGCTCCTATCTGAGCAACCTGAACTGATTCAAGACCCTATACTATCTGAATTCAAGCATTATCTTGAACGACTTCATAATGCTTCGAAGTATCACCTTTCTGAGGAAGAAGAGAAAGCAATCATTCAGAAGGATTTGAATGGCATACAATTATTCTCTCAACTTCATTCATCATGGGTTTCCGAAAAAACCTTTGAGGTTGATATGGAAGGCGAGATGAAGACCCTTACCTATAATCAGCTTAGCGCATTACGGATGAATCCCCATCGTGATATTCGACGGATGGCAACAGAAACCCTCTACAAGAGTTACTCTGATGACAAGCTACTCCATGCACATGCGCTTAGGTCGATTTGCGCGGACCACGTAGCAATGTCAAAATTACGTGGACACCCTTCTCCAATGACTCAAAGTTTGCTTGATCAGGATGTAGATGAAGAGGCAATAGAAACGCTTCTTTCAGTCATCGAAAATACCTCCGACAAATTCAGACATTTTCTGAAATTGAAAGCAAAAATAATGGGTATTGAAACAATAGAAGGAAATGATGTTATAGCTCCGCCCTCTGAAAATCCTGTATGGCATTTTAGTTGGAAAGAGGCCAGGGAAATAGTGGTTGATGCATTTGCCTCATTTGACCCTGAATATGGAGCTGTCGTTGAAAATATGTTTGTTAAGAATCGAATAGATTCTGCAAATCGGAAAGGAAAGACAAGTGGTGCATTCTGCGCACGATATGGCACAGCTAAAAGTTCCTTTGTCTTCACTTCATATAATGAAACAATTACTGATCTTTACACACTCGCTCATGAATTAGGTCACTCGGTTCAAGGTCATGTCACCTATCATGCTCAAGCACCACTGAACTGGAGAACCTCCTCTTGCCTTGCTGAAATGGGATCAATTTTTGGAGAACTACTTCTGACTGATAAGATTCTCTCGATGGCAGAGTCAAAAGAACAAAAGATAGAAACGCTCTCTATTGTGTTAAACAATTTCTTCTATACGGTTTATTACGTTGGTCTCCGAGCATTATTCGAGAAGAGTGTGTATGTTGCGATTGAAGAAGGACAATTGATTGATGCGGATACCGCCTGCAAACTCTGGGATGCGGCGAAGAAGAGAGTATTTGCAGATAGCGTGGAATGGAATGATTACATGGAATTCGAATGGGCTCGTATTCCTCATCATTTCATGCCAAATCGCAGATTCTACAACTACCCCTACTCCTTTGCTCAAATGTTAGTATTCGCACTCTATGAGGTTTACAAAGAAGAAGGTGATGCATTCAAGGCTAGGTTCAGAGACCTACTTGGTAGAGGCGGCACAAAGAGTGTAAGGGACAATCTTTTGGACTTTGGCTTTGATATCTCTGAATCCTCATTCTGGGAACTTGGGGCAAAACAAGCTAATAGATTCCTTGAAGAGCTGAGAGCTCTCTTGTGATCGAATACAATTGGACACCAGATTGAAATTTGGGATTCATCGTGTCGCACTCATAATTGTTAGAACACGTGTTCTAAGTATATTTTCGTGTCCCTTTAATATACTAGAATGGTACAAAATCACAAGGAGTTGTATTGGGGCATACGACTATGACACGTTGCATTGTAGCGAGATACACCGACACCACGGACCCTGATGACCAAAGGTTTCTCTATGGTCGTTCTGAACCGTCTTCCCATGTTGATTATGTTTCTTCCAACCTTCACTGGGTTCGCGATATTGAAAATCTTGTTCGCCTTGACATTTCATGCAATTATATCAGTCAAATCAATCTCGCTCCTCTTGAAGGGTGCAAGACACTGAAGTATCTTGATTTGAGTGAGAATGCCTTAGAAGATGTGGATCTTACACCACTAAAATCATGCACTAAACTGGAAACATTGGATTTGTCATACAACAGAATTCAAGATATTAGCTTGACACCTCTCATTGACTGTAAATCTCTGCGCTACTTCTACATACATAACAACAACTTGGATACAATAAACATAGCACCTCTCCACCATCTTCATCGATTGCAGAAAGTGATCATTGACAATTTACGCGCAGCTAAACCTGTGCCTATCTTCAAAGCAGAGTTCGGAGATAATCCTCCAAACTTGAACGATGTTCTCTATGCCATGACTTTCAAAGCAGACAGACCTGATTGGTTGCATGGGTGTCCCCAAGTCAAAATAATCCGTTTAGGTGCAGAATCCTATTCAACTCATGTCCGTAAGTATGGGTGGGAATCTGTACATAAGCATCTAGAAGCCACGAAGAAACTCTTACCACCTAAGAGAGATTTCCTTGCACAATTAGCAATCTTAGAAGACCTAGGTATGCCAGAGTTAGCGTGCTATGATGGAAGTATATCAGATATTATAGCGATAATTCCTACATCAGGAACATATGAGGAAGGATTGTTAGAGATTCAGGCAAAACTCATCTCAATGCTTAGTATGCAGCTTGAGAATGGAGGAAGTACGCTCTTCTTTGACATCGACCGACTTGCAACTACCCCGGGGAGTGTATTAGTACCTCAAATAGTTTCTCGGAGAGGGAAAGAACTGAAGGAGCTTATTTTGTATCAGCTTGATGAGAGAGTCAATCTCATGCCTATGTGGCTGACAGGTTTCGGTTTCAATATCTTGCGAGCAGCTGGTTGCGGAAGAGAAGAACGACATACTGTGCTACCAAACATCCTGGAAAGATCATCGTCAGATATTGGAATCTCTATTCCTTTGAAAAACACAAAGTCGCACAAGAAGTATCAAACATTAGGTAGTTCTCCTTCGAAACCATTGCTTGACCATCTTCTTTCAATTATTCCCAAAACAAACGACCTCCATCCATACAGGTAGTTAGCAAGGCATAAATTGTCGTTTTCAACTAATCTGCATTGTTGCTATTGGATTGAGTGGTGAATTCTGTGGACGAGCTGGACAAGAAGATTCTTGGTGACTTCATGATAAATTGCAGGGTTAGTTATCAAGAGTTGTCTCGTCGTTATGGAATATCTGCTAATGCAATCCGTAGACGGATTCTCAATCTTGAAGAATCCGGTGAAATCAGTGGATACTCACTCTTACTCTCTGCTGAAATGTTAGGAGTTCATCGCATTCTTGGTCTTCTTACCTCTGACGGTTCAAGAGACGAAGTAGAAGTTATGGATGAGATAGGAGATCACGCTGGAGTTATTGCTGCCGCTGCTTATTCAAATGGTACCTATGCTCTTGTTGGAGAGTACAGGATCCCAGAAGAATTACATGAACTAACCTCACACTTACGCACAATAGAGAGTATTGAAAAAGCAGAAACCCACCAGATTATTCAAGCGCACGGACAACCAATTGAACTCTCCCGAATGCATCTCCGTATCCTTAAGCCTCTGATTAGTGAACCTCGCCTTTCAGTTGTGGAGATCTCTAAAAAGAGTGGACTCACTGCTCGACGAGTTCGACGATTATTAGGTCAACTAGAAGAGAGTGGTGCAGTCAAATTCCAAGCCCTTGTTGAACTGGGGGCTGCAACTAGTATTCCATTTCTTGCGCGTGTGACCTGGGATGAACGCAAGACGACCTACCGAGAGATATTAGATTTGATAGAGCAGAAGTATCCTCTCTCTCATTGGGAAACCTATGTTTCTGCATCCGAACCAGTTCTTTATTCCCTCATTGCTGTAGAAGGTTTAGTTCAGGTTAACGAAATTACAAGAGACCTCCGAAGTAATGACAAGATAGAGAGCGTGAAAGCACTCATCAGTATGTTCCACAAGTTCTATGAAAGCATCACCCAACGGACGCTCCATAGTATGATTGAGGAAGCCTATCCAAGTACTTCGGAAGATTAGTTCATTATGGACTCTTCGAATTGTTTTCATCAAACGTTAACGTTTGGCATTTTCAACTGCAGATAATAATTGTGAATGTTTCTAGTTTGTTAAAATCCATTAAACGACCGTTTCCATCCAGATGAGATTCGGCACACACATATTCCCGTCAAACGTTTGACGTTTGACGCTTACCAAATGATTTATATGTGTTTAGCGCTAAGTTTGATGTGTGTCAAACGTTCGGTACGTCACAAGCCGAAGCGTTTGATGAACCTTTATACGGTGTATACAATGTCTACAACTTTCAACACAATCCTCGACGACATGAAGACAAGCCTGAAGCAGGCCTATGGAAGTACATTGAGTTACTTCCTTGCTAACTTGGGCATGATCATTGTCGTTGGAATACTCGCAATGGCAATTGCAATTCCTGTCGCAATTGTTGCGTTCTTTGCTCTCGCTCCTTGGAGTGAAGCATCATTTGCAGCTATGTCCGCATGGGCAAGTGCTAATCCTCTCTTCCTGGGTGGGATTGGAATCCTCTTTTTGATTCCCGTGATTTCACTGTTCCTAGTAGTCAGTGGATCAATCTACGGAATGAGCCATCAACTAGTTACGACTGGTGAGACCAAGGCTGAAACAGCTTTCTCCTATCTGAAACGCAAGTTCTTGACATTCTTCGCAACTGGCGTTATCCTCACTATCTTTGTCTTGGTTCCTCCCATAATCGTCTGGGGTCTATCCTCCTATGCTATGGGTTACACAATTACTGCATCCGCTTCCACTCTATTGTCGATCTTCACTTTTGTGTGGGTCTTCATTACTGCTGGTCTTACCTCTATGGTCTGGCCTGCTGTTGTCAGTGGTAAGGGTGTTCAGGAAGCGTTCAAGGAGTCCTACTCTCTATCCACCCGGTACTTTGACAGGGTCTTTGGACTACTTACCGCCATTGTGCTTCTCCTCGCCACCACCTTCGGTCCCATAGCTATTGCAGCATTTGCAATGGCAGCGTTCGTTCCACCAATTACAATGTTCTCCCCAATCATCCCAGCCATGATCGGTGTTGCATTGTGGACTGTGATGTCAGTCTTCCTTTGGCTCCTTCTCTTCTTACCTATGGTAAGGATTGCATGGACAAGGGTTTATCAGGAACTCACTGGCGGTACGATTGCTTCACAGATTCCTGCTGAAGTTCCAATCGTCTAGGTGTAATGAACATGAGAGTGTCTTTGGAGGGAAACTTTGAAGACATTCTCTAACTATCTTTCTAGGTGTGAAAAATAATGGAAAATGCAAGCTTCTCAACAATTATTGAAGACTTGAAGATTAGTTTCAAGTTTGCAACGAAGAATATCATTTCTTTCCTTTTAGGAATATTTGGTGTTCTCATTGTATCTGGTCTACTAATTGTCGTTGTTGCTGCACTGATATTCCTTCCCTTACTCTTCATAATTGGTATTGGAAATATTGTACCATTCTTTGAATCGTTTGCTGGTCTGGAGACTGTGGGAATTGCCAATATTGCATTAGGTGCGATTATGTTTGCACTACCTTTCTTGGCTCCATTCATGGTAGCAATAGGTGCAATGTTTGGCATGGGTCGTGAAATCGTAGAGAGTGAAGGTACAAGTGCTGAAGGTGTCTTTACTTGGTATAAGAAGAAATTCTTCTCCCTTGCTGGAGGTGGAATGGTTCTATTCCTTGTTGTTGTTGGTCCCCTGATGCTAGCTCTATTGATTGGAACTCTGATCTATGGAGATCAATTTTTAACTATTGCAGTCATCAGTTCGGGTCCTGCAAACTTTACCAATCCCATTGCAATCGGTCTTTTATTGATCTGGTTTGCCGTGAGTACTGGTTTACTATCAATGCTCTTTCCTTCAATCATCGATGGATATTCGGTGTTTGAATCAATCAAAAGATCTGTAAAGATGAGCATCAAATACTTTGACAGAATCTTTGGTATCTGGATGGCATTCTTGTTAATCTTAGGCGCATTGATTCTTCCACTAACCTTGATATCTTTTGTCGTCAGTCCTACTAATCCTGTATTCACTATCGGTGCCGGAATTCTGATGATATACGCTATTCCTGCAACTATAATCTTGATACTCCTCTACCTTCCTGCAATGACGATTGGTCTAACCAGGACTTACATGATCCTTACTGCTAACGAGGATTATGATGAAACCCTAGAAGATGGTTCCGGTCCAAGTTTCATCGGAGGTATATAGAAAAATGTCCGGCTCCAAGAAGAGAAAACCACGAGTCAAAGATATGGAAGTCATAGAAGACAAGAAAATGATCAAGCTTCTGATGGAGCCTACTCGTGCTAAGATCGTCTTTGACTATTTAGTCAAGGGATCGATGACAGTCAAACAGCTCTCGGAGGTGACTGGAAAGAATCCAGGAACTATCCTCCATCACATTCAGAAGCTGAAAGAAGTTGGTCTTGTTTTTGAAGAACGGACCGAGCAGACCCAAACTGGTATTGTTCAACGATACTATCGTGCATCCGCACGTGAATATCGAATGGGTATCAGTGAGATGGTGCAAGCCACCGGGGATGATGCAACAAAACGCCTGAAGTCCATAATTAAAAGTCTCTCAGTCTATGGAATTGACGTACCAGAGCGTCAGATTGAGTCGGCTGTGGATCTACTAACGGCTATGATAAATCGCGAGAACGAGATTAGTTCTAGCAATCTTATCGAGAATGAGGATGAGTACGATAATCTCCCATCCTCAGACAGAGGTGATGTATCGCGAATCATGCGTCGCTTTGTTCTGGAAGAAGATTCGCAATATAGAGAGCTTCGAGAGAAGTGGACAGCTTTTCTCAGGTCTCATCGAAAAGGTGTATAAATTGAGTAACTACCAAAGAAATACAAGTCTTGTAATTTGCATCTTCGCAGTTTTAGTGATTGGTGCCATTGGAATCGGTTTGATTTCTTACTACGGAACTGACACTTGGAATTGGAATGCAAATCCAGCAACCACAGACTTCTCATTCGAAGCTGAAACTGGTGCTATTAATGAAACCGTGACTCTAGATATAGACATCGCAGTTGGCGGCGTATCTATTACGTTCGTAGATAATGAGTCACTGCTATATAAAATCGACATTGAGGTGCAAAACACCACTCTTGAGACCAAAGGAAATCCTACAGTTACTTTCGCAAGCAACACAATAGGCCTTACCTATCCTGAAGCAGGTGTTAACATCACTCTTGGCAGTGGTGTCAACTATACTATTGATGTCGATGTGACAACTGGTGGACTTTCAGTCGTAATGGGTGTTGGTGCACACGTTGGTGATGTATCACTAGATACAACTACAGGTGGAATTTCCCTTGTGACGACTGACGATGTAGTGCTGATGGGGAATGCAACTTTTGACCTTGATGCCACAACTGGGGGAATTGACCTCACAGTTGATTATCCGACTGGTGTTGGAGGTAGTATCGAGTGTGCAGTAGGTGTTGGCGGCGTTGATATAACCGCTGCAGGTTGGACTATGATAACTGCTAACCACTACGAAACATCCGACTATAGTACAGCGGCTCAGACACTTACCATCATTGCTCAAACGACCACTGGCGGTATTGACGCTACAGTCATATAGTGTTTTCTTTCGAAGGGGTACTACCCCTTCCTTCCTTTTTTTAATTTCAGCTAGTGAACCAGTTTATTTATTTAAAGGATACTGAAATCCTGCTCATCATGCCCGAGAAGAATGGGGGTCCTCCTGGGATTGATATGCGTCAGTACTTTGTCATCCCTCCACAAGAACTATACCTATCGGATTTTGATAATCATGGTGAATGGATTCTTGACCTAGGTGGGGGCGGTGAAGGCATCATCGGGATGATGAAAGGACGAGATGTTATTGCCATCGATAGACGTAAGGATGAGCTTGACGATACATCGAATGATTCACTCAAAATCGTCATGGATTTGAATGAGATTAACTTCCTAGATGGAACCTTTTCCATAGTCACTGCTTTCTTCACCTTCATGTACATCCCTGAAGAGAATTTTGAGGGAATTCTCAAAGAAGTATGGAGAGTCATGAAGCCTGGTGGTGAGTTACTGATATGGGATCCAATCTTCAAAATTCCTCCTGAAGAACGTGAAAAGAAAGCTGCAGTAATTCCTCTCACGATTCATTTACCAGATGGACGTGTAAATCAGACAGGGTATGGTGGCCCATTGCGTGATTTAGATGAATCTGCTGTACTCGCACCAGCAGAGAAGGTTGGATTCAAGGTTCTTGATAAGAAAGTGGAAGAATTCACTTACTTTATTCGACTTCAAAAACCGTAGAATAAATATCGGAATACCAAATCATTCTTCTTAAAGTAAATCATCAGATATGGAATATGACTGACACATTTGGAAGAATACTACGTGATGCTCTGGAGGGGAAGGATTCCAGCTACATCATTGAGAGAGATGATGGCTTTATCAGACATGCATCTGGTGTCCCCTTAATTCAACCCTATGAGGAATGGCACGAAACTGAGAAAGAAGCTATCATTGGTCGAGAGGGTCCTTTCTTGGATATCGGTTGTGGTGTTGCTCGAGTTCGTGATTACGTTAAGAGTCAGGAAGTAGAGTATTACGGAATAGATCTCTCTCCCATTGCAGTTGATATTTATCAGAAGAGAGGTCACAAGAACGTGTTTCTTATGTCTGCAGACAATATCAATTTTGATTCACCTCTCTTCAAAACAGTAGTTCTCTATGGGAATAACTTTGGTCTAGTGGGGTCTCCTGAGGGTGTTGTGAAGATGTTAAAACAACTCCATATGATTACAACTAAAGATGATGTCATTCTTGCTGGTTCAAGAGACCCTGAAGTAACTGATAATCCAATGCATCTTGATTACCACGCAAAAAATCGAGCTGAAGGAATAGCTCCATGTCAGGTCAGATTGAGAAATAGATACAAGGATGAGGTTGATGACTGGTGGTACTTGTACTTCTGTGGTTTAGACACAATGAATGGGCTAGCTAAACAAGCAGGTTGGTATCTTAATACTGCCTTTGGTGGTCCAGAATACAATGTAGGTGTCCTCAAGAAATCATGATTGATTTTTTCGATAAACTTTTATAGAAATAACAGTTGGTCCGACCAACCTTTTTGAGAGGAATTAAACATGAGTAGCAGACAGACTACACAGAAGGTTCGAGAGTTTGAGATGACCTTAGAGGATGCTGGACGTCTTGCTGAGTGTCTAAACTCATTCGATGACTCGGACAGCTGGCCTGGTGGTTTCACGCATGGGAATCCCTACACAGCAGAGCGTGTGTTCATAGAGTGGTCTAAAGAGAAGAATATCCGAGTTATTGTCGGCTACTCAGGCGACAAGATTACGGGTCACTGTAACGTTGGTAATGCTGAGCTTGATGCAGAAGCGGCATACGTAGGATTACTAGGTGTCAATCCCGCCTACCAAGGTCAGGGTTTTGGAAAAGCAATGCTCATCGAGGCTGCTCAGGCAGCAGCAGATGTTGGAAAACGACGAATTGACCTACACACTTGGGGTGGCAATTTGAAAGCTGTGCCGCTCTACAAACGTGTCGGATACAACTGGGTTCCTGGAACAAGGGTCCTCATGGAGTCACATATTCCTGGAATAATCGGTGCTGAGATGTTCAAGGAATTCTTTGAACGCTATGATTGGTATGATAGTTACAAAGTCTATGTTACTCAAGAGATGGATGATTTCGTAGAAGATGGTGTCGGAGTATTTCGTTACAACTTCGAAGGTGAAAATGGGGACCTTCTTCACGTCACAATAGATCGTGAGGCGAAAGGTATCTGTGGCTTTGTTCTAACCTTGGATGGAAATACTATTTCTGCTGAAGTAAGACCAGCTGAGCATACTGGTTACATTGGTTTCGGTCCCACAAAATTGGAATTGAAGATACGGAATTCATCAGATATTGATTATCCCTATATAATTAATGTACAACCTGTCAGAGATGTTTTAATTGAGTTAGATGGTGAATTTTCTGGAACTCTCTCTCCACATGAAGAAGTTTTACTTCAAGGGACTATTGCAATCAAGCCAGAAGCTAAACCTTTGGATAGGGAAACAAATACGTTTGAGAAGGCAAAGACACAAGGTGAGTTCACAATATCTCTTGGAAGTCGTGAAATCAAACTGTTTTCTGGTGTGATCCCGACCGAAGCATTAGCTATCAGTACTGGGCCAATGTATCCATGCATTGCTCCTGGTGAAGAAACAACAATAGGAATAGGTCTTCAGAACAATTCACAGGAAGCGGTTCGTGGTGAAATCTTGCTTCAATTTCCTACACGAATAGACCAGAACAATAGAACGATTGACTTTCAGATAAAACCTGGGAAAGCGACCGAGTTACCTCTGAAGATTGAAACAAAAGACACTGATGATAATACGATACTACCAATAAAAATCAACATTTTCGTTTTTCAGGAATCCTCAAAGATTTCCCTAATGAAAAAAACTCTCAATATTCCAATAATTGGTGCATCGGGAGCTGTTGTCTATGAAGGTCTTGGTAATCACTATATCCTTGAAACCGAATCTATCCGTATTGGACTACAGAAGACTCCTTCAATGGCTCTCACATACTGTGAGTATAAACCTCTGAATGAATTATTTACTGGCTGGGGTTTGCTTCCTGATCTTGGATATCCCTTTTCAGGAGAAGGAAGTGAGTGGTATAAGACGGAATTCAATGTAAGTATGAGCTCATCTGAGAAGACTGCTGAAATTGAGCTTACCGCAGAATCAGAGGAGCGGCCAGGCCTTCGATACACAATCATTCATCGTATTCATAGTGGAATTGATCTACTGGATACCATCGTTAAGCTGGAGAATACAGGTTCTGAAGATATCTCGAACCTGGGGATTCAAACAAGTGCCTGGTATCGAGTCCTCCCCGATCAAATGCAAGTCCCACTACGTAATCAAATTGTATCTATTGCTGCTGTAGACTGGTATGGTAATCGTCAACTACCACGTAGTCCAAAAGAATATCATGAATCTTGGGTGGCAACCAGGAAACAAGGTGATGGTTTACTATTCGGTTGGTTCTGGGACCCACACTATATTGAAGATGTATCCCTCAGACGCACTTCCAGTACTCCTGTGTTTGAATACAAATTACCTGATCTCAAACCTACTGATGTCATCCAGTTCAATCCTTGCCGATTTATCATGACTCAAGGAAATTGGGAGAAAATTCGAAACATATGGACTCGAATCAATGGCATCTCTGAATCAATAGCACTTGATGAAAGGACAGCTCCAACATCTGATTTGGAGTTCGAATTGGTCCACAAAGCATCTGTAGTTGAACAAGGAAATATATCACCAATATTTGTAGACTCTTCAATTGAAAACGAGATGGAGTTCCGATTGCGTGTTGTTCACGAGAATCCTATTGCTGCTGAATGTTCTCTTAGGATGCCAAAAGGGCTCGTGATCAACGGAAAAGATGGCCTCACATTCAAGATAGATGAAGTGAGTATTGACAAACCATTTCATCTTCCAGTCAAAATAACTACAACAGGTAAGACATCTTGGTTCTGTGAGAGTGGCGAAATTGTCCTGAGATTTCCAGCTCGTATTGTACGAAAACGGATAGATGCTGTGGTATTTGATTCATCTCTGATTCCTAAGCGAGTAAATTCAGTTGAGGAAGAGATGGAGCTTATGACAACAACAATCGATGACTATACTATAGCAGTATCTCCTCAGAATGTTGGTTCACTAGTTCGATATGGGAAAATTGGAGAACCTAGCATGTTCTTTGATACATTCCCGAAGGTAGGTCCATTCATCTGGTGGGACAAGGTATATAGTGGAGTCACGCCGGTGTTAACTGGATTTGATGTTTGGGATTGGGAAACGGGTCTTTACAAAGAACAATGGACAATTAGTGAAACGAAGATTGGTTCTTGGATTGGATATGAAGCAAAAGCAACCCTCCAACATTCTCCGGGAATCAAGGGGCTAGATGTCACAATGCGATTCCTAATGCTATCTGGAACACCTCTAGTGCGGTTGGAGGTTAAAATTGATAACTCTAGTGAACTCTGGAAGCGACCATTCATGGGCTTCAAGTGCTTTCCAACACCTGGTGGTGATGTCCAGAGCAATATCCATACCATCCGTCAAGGACGTAAGATTCAGTATGAACCAACTGGAAATTCAGCTGACATCTGGGCATTTCCTGAGGCTGGTTGGGGTGCATACGAGGGTCAAACAAGTGGAAAAATCTTGGGGATCGTTTCAACCATCAAGACAAGGGAATCCCTCGCAATTGATACTCTTGGAGAAAAGGCGCACCATCTAGTCTTCCGCACACAACCCATGATAGCATCTGGAGCTACCTCTAAGGCATCATTTTACTTGTTCGACGCTCAATCCGTAGAGCAAGTAGAACAAATGAAGAATCTGCCAATGAAGATTGAGTAAGTCGATCATCCAATACGTTTGATCCTTGCCTTGCACTCAACCGCCTTAGTTGCATCTCCATTCTGTTCGAAGAGACTCTGTGCAACCACCCATGTGCGCTTTGCCTCATCTGGTCTATCTAACATTTCCAACATGAGGGCTCGATAATAGAGGTGCATAGGATTGCTGGGTTCAACAGAGAACGCTTTGTTGAAATCATCAAGGGCATCTTCGTGCCGTTCAAGTGAATAATAGATAAGTCCTCTTTGGTGTGCTACTCCGGCATTATCTGGTTCCAAAGCAAGGGCAGTATTGAGATACTCCAAAGCAGTGCTCTCATCTTGCATCAATTGCATTACTGTTCCATTTCGTACCCACGCCTTGACATACTCTGGATTTGCATTTATTGCCTTTTGATATGCATTTGATGCCTGTTGGTATGACTTTCGTGATCTGTGGAGATCTCCTTTCTTTATCCAGAGTTCTGGATCGTCAAACTTGATACTTATCGCCTTGTCATAGTAAAAAAGTGCAGTTTCAAGGTCGCCTTTATCATAATGAATATCTCCCATAGTGGCTAGAGCATATGGTTGTTCTGAGTCAATTGCAAGAGCATCTGTGAGGATTTCAATTGCTGCCTCATGCTGTTTCAACGAAAAGTAAACACTGCCTAACTCCATCATTGCTGGGAGAAATTGGGGGTTGTGTTGAATTGCTCTCTTCAACCAAGTAACTGCGAGCTCTGTCTTCTCTATTGCTTTGAAGTATTTGCCCTTAACAAGGAGCGCTCTTGGATAGTCTGGGCGGATATGAAGCGCTCTATCTAGGTTCTTATTGCACTCATCGAATTCGCTCAATCTCAGTTGTGCTTGGGCTAAATACACCAATGCATCCGTATTATCAGGTTCTAGTGCTAAAGCGCTTCCAAAACAACTTATTGCATCCTTGGGGTCTCCTACTAGAAGGTACGTTAGACCCATATTGATCCATGATAAAACCTGTTCACTATCAAGACCTAGGGTCATTTCATATAGAATGATAGCACGCCCGTAGTTAGCTTCACGAAGGTGTAAATCTGCCAATTTTGCAAGCATCGGGGGGACTCGTTCATCATATTTTATTGTATCCAGAATTTTCTGGAAATCTCTTTCGAGGTCTCCCAGCTGCCTTCTCTCACGTGTCATGATTGCTACTGGTCGTATCCTCTCAGGCTCAATGTTTCCTGGAGGGGTCTGTTTTTCGAGTTTTGTCGATATCGACTCTAACAGCTCTTCAGTATTCACGTGTGACCCCTTGGAGAATTCTCACTACTCTTCTTATCAAACTTTGCAACTTCCCGTTGGTTGACTGGAAATGGTCATATGCTGTTACACTTACTGACTTTGAGGTTCACCTTGATACATCTCTATAGCTGCTTCTAGTCGATATACTCACTTCACCTGCATCCCACAGTAAACCTTCAGAAGATATACGCAAAGACACTCAGCGACAATAGGAAGATGGCCAGATAGTAGGTTGGCATGATCAGCAATTCAGGTCTGGAGAGTTTGTGATGGAACTCGTTGATTGCAATGATTGAATCCGATAGTATGAAGATTATGGCACCAACCACTGGAATGAATCCCCAGAGTGCCCCTGTAGTCAGCCAGAGGAGCAATGATGTACTGATTGTTGCTGATACCAATATGAAGTAGAACGAACCTGCCCTCAAGACAAAATCTGGCACTTCAGGACCTGATGACTGAAGATATCTGATGAACATGAAGACGTAGACAATCAAACCTCCGAAGCAGACAATTACGATCAGCATACTTGTGAAATCTAATGTGAAACTGACTGTTTGCCACAGGAAATTCACAGTGTAGAATAGGTGTGCCAGGAGGAACATTCCTATTCCTGGAATAATATCCTTCTCCATTGCAACATCTCCCAACATACAGAAGAACAATGCAATTCCAAGGAGAATGTAGAACAATGAACCCGAAGGCAGAGCATAGAAAACATAGACCAATGCAGTCAAAGTTGGAATGGCTTTTACGAGTGTCTGATATGATGCTACTGAGGCATCTGGATATCGATCCTGCAGAATCGAAGAGATTATCGCAATGACCCAAAATATCGCACCATAGATGAGTAGTGACATACTCCAATCTACAAGCGATTCCAACCCTTAAGTTGTACGTTTTCTCTAACCAGACGGCACATGTACTGTTTGTGATGCCTGATGAAGTAACTTGTCGACATCGCCTTGGCAAACTTACGTAAGTCTGGAATTAATAATGCTAAATAATGAATATAGAAACTAAATAGGGACATTTGTTCATTTTCTATCGGACAGGGGTTCACAGTCAGTATCTAAAATCCCGCAATTCGAATTCACTATAGTTCACCGCAGTCGCAATTGCAATTACGACATGGATGGTGACGTTCTGCCTGACGGATTGGCTTAAGGTAATGAATCATCGCGTGAGTGACCAAACTATCACGACAATCAGTGTAATGCAAAGCGTTATGATCATGATTGGATATTCCTTTCTGTCATGGGATTTGAACCATCCGGTGATACCAATAGTGCCTCCAATAATTATGGTGATAAGCAGTGAAATCATGAGAGGTGGTTGCAAAGATAAAGGGATTATTCCAGTTACTGCAACTATGGCCATGATAACAAGACAGAGAAAAACTGTCAAGTAGCCAACTGCGAAAGCAGGGTGACGTGTTCTATTGTATTTAAACTCCAATTTTACCATCCTCCGATTCAGTATGTGACACTAGTAGTTCAAGAGTATTGAATTTTGCGTTCGATTGGGTATTATGCAACAATCTTGACCGGTTTCAGGTTCACAATCCTGTGCTCACCCTCGACACTGTCATACTCGACCATGCCAACAAGCTCGCCCTCAGCACCCGGTTGGAGCTCGAACTCAATCTCCACCACAGAGACCGTTCCGGGTACAATCTCACCTATGGTTTCGGTCTTAATGCTGTCAGTCAGATCTGGCACTCCCAGAACCACCTGCACATTATGCATCGCGTTTTTCGAACCGTTCCGTACGACCACGCCAAACACCACCAGTCCGCCTCGAATCTTGTAATCCACCATAATTTCCATGCCGGGTTCAAGTCCTAGGCTTGCAGGTTCTGCTCTTGTGATGAACTCTTCAACAAAGTAGGTTTCCTTGATGCGTTTCACAGCCACCGCAATCACAAAGATGCCAACGAAGGCTATCAGCAATGGCCAGATCCAGTGCACTGTCGGCATGAAGTCTGACCCGTCCATGAGACCATCTCCATCTGTATCAGACAGAAGCGGGTTTGAACCGTATACGAAAATCTCATCGTAGTCGCTCAAACCATCCAGATCTGTATCTGGACGCAGTGGATCCGTACCATAGGTGTTCCATTCTTCGCCATCGCTCAACCGATCATTGTCTGTGTCATTATCGCGTGGTGCAGTGTGGCTGGTCATGACCTCTATGTAATCACTCAACCCATCAAAGTCTCCATCGCGCAGTAAGGGGTCTGAATCATAGATCTGAATCTCCTGTTGGTCGGTTAGGAGATCATAATCGGTATCCGGATTATTTGGATCTGTACCATAATCAAAGATCTCCGCGTAATCTCCTATGAGGTCCGAGTCAGAATCATAGGAAGTTGCATCAGTCTCGTAGACTATTATTTCATCGTAGTCAGAAATCATATCAGAATCAGTATCATTTGACAGGGGTGACGTACCATATTGCAAGTATTCTGCCCCATCCAGCAATAAGTCTGAATCTGTATCCGGATTTTTGATTCCAGTTCCAAGGGTGATTTCTAGCCCATCAATTAAGTCATCGTCATCAAAATCAGGATCTAGTGGTAATGTGAAATAGATTCTTAATTCATCGAGATTACTGATTCCATCCGAATCGGAGTCCCCGTCTGCATCTGGTGTAATACCA
>Ga0307426_1001321_pt1 | contig 16476 bp, 17 predicted proteins | sample SalMarWE160340MG_FD_202165 | JGI IMG/M metagenome (GOLD analysis project Ga0307426, IMG submission 202165) | Salt marsh sediment microbial communities from the Plum Island Ecosystem LTER, Massachusetts, United States - WE1603-40 | ecosystem: Environmental > Aquatic > Marine > Intertidal zone >... | reverse complement strand
CATTTAGTACAAAGTCGGACACCTCGGTAGGTCCTGCCTTCTTCAGTCCCTCCAGTAATGAGTCTGCAATCGTATCAGAACTGCCGCCTCTTTTTGGACTTCCACGGAGCACTACTACTTTCATTGTTGTATTCCTCAATGATACGAAATGGACAATTCAAAATAAAGAATCTATCAGCGCAGGTTTTGGAAGTATAAACATGTCAGTAAGGAATTGCTTTTCAGTGGGATATTTTCCTGCTACATTTGAATATCTTGACAGACACATGGAAATACAATGGTCCTATCTTTGATGCACATACACACATCGGAGAACCAGATACGCTTGATAATATGGTCACCATCGAAAAAGAGTTTGGAATTGCGAAGCAGATTGCAATAGTGCATTCAAAAGACGGACTTGCGACCGCAAGAGAAAAGTATCCAGACCGATTTATTTTTGCTAAGTATCTGTCTCTTACCGATATTGCTCACTACAATGTAGAACCAGTCGTTGATGATATCTCTAGGACAAAGGAAGAAGGCTACGTACTTGCTAAGACTTGGTTCGGCCCCCGCTGGCGAGACTATATTGAAGATGTTCCTGCAGGTTTCAGGATTGATAATCCAAAGCTAGAACCTGTTTTTCAGGCATTAGTAGACAACGACCTTCCATTAATAATTCACATCGCTGATCCTGACACCTATTTCGAGTTACACTATCAAGACTTCTCCAAGTATGGAACAAAGGAAGATAACCTGAACCAACTGGAGAATGTGATGGAACGACATCCTCAAGTTGTATTTCAAATCCCTCATTTTGGTGCTCAACCTGAAATACACAGACTTCCTAATCTTGCAAGCTGGCTTGATAGATTTCCTAACATTATTATCGACACAGCGTCCTCCAGATGGATGGCTAGAGAACTCAGTAAGGATGTAGAAACAGCACGCGAATTCCTAATGAAATATTCTAATAGAATCCTCTTTGGAACAGATCTCTCTTCAAATCGCGGAGATCATGAGTACTACCAAGGAAGATATCAAGCTCAGCGTATTTTATGGGAAACAAATATTTGCAATGAACCATTACCCTTTGAAGATGCAGATACTAAGGATAGCGGTGGGACTTTCATCAACGGATTGAACCTTCCTCTCAAAACGCTTCGCAAAATTTACTGGGAGAATGCAAATAGCTTGTATGGTATAGCACATACAAGATAAAGGGCCAAAATAACCAAACAAAATAAGAAAGAGCTCCCAGCAAGAGAGCTCTATCTATCTAGAATTTCATACACATTACCAAGGAGCAATGAACTGACTCTCGCTATCGAGTCTGATCATCCAAGGCTCCTCCGGTGGCTTGATGGGAGGTACTTCGCGTTCGATCCATGGTTCTTCAGGGGGTTTGATTGGTGGGAGTTCGTGTTTATTCATTGTTTGTTACCGTACATCTATACCCAATTCATATCGAAATTCGACTTGCTGTTTTTTGTGCTCATCTATGTACTTACTAACACCATAAATGCACAATTTTCTCTGCTATTATATCGCCACCTTCTGGCGAGTATAAATGCTGTAAACACGATATCTTTAGCTAATACCAAGTCCGAATTGAGATAATCTTTGAAAACAACTCGTTATGGCCAGAAATATTTGATTTGGTCGTAACCAGAGTTGACTGCTATTAATTTAGATATTAATAATGAAAGTGGCGTACTCTGGAATTATAGCTAGAAATTCAAGTAAGCAAATAATGTGAACGGCGTACAATGAGAGTGTAATCGATATCCATTCTCTTTGATCATCCTTCTAAACTGATGGATACAAAGCTCTTACAGTGGCTTCGATTGCTTCTCTGACACCTCCCCGCTTGTACCCCAGCGCCTCAATTGATGATGTTGGGTCGAAGTAGAGTTTTTTCGATAAGATGTCACTAAACACATATGTCCGATCTAAACCAGACTCAAGTCCTTTCCTCTTTTCTTGTTTCTTCATCCATTTTCCTATGATTGTCGCTAGACATGTTGGAAGGGTTATTATCAACCGTTTCTTTAGACCTATTGTATCAAGAACGATTCTGAGCATTTCTTTGTATGATATATTCTCATCACCAATGGGATATCTCATCTCTGGTTGTCCATGTTCTAGAGCTCCGACGATGGCTTCCGCAACATGTTCTACTGCAATCATATTTGTACCTCCTCTAGGAAAGAACACAATCTTCATGCCTATTACACTATCAAATAAGGCGTCCTTCCAAAGCGGTATTCTCGCAGGCATTGTACCAAAAATGTAAGGAAGTTCCATCACCATGACCTCCATAGTCTTTCCACCAGCTTCAATCACACTTGCTGCCTGCTCAACTCGACATTTGATGTAGCTGTGTCGTTCAGCCAGTTTCTTGTCTGGCCAAATTCGATCGAAATACGCAAAGTAAGAGTTCAATACAACGCATCTATGAACTCCAGCCTCTCTTGCGGCTTCAACCACTCTTGTGCAGGATACGACAAGTCGGTCGTGAAAGAATTTGTATGCTGGAACCTTGGGTGTGATTCGGTCATCTGGACCCACTGCATACACCATTCCATCATAACCCTTGAATATTTGCACCAACTCTTCAAAGGCCATCTCGAAGATGTTTCCATACTTTACACTCACGTCTTCCGGAAACCATTCACCGAGTTCAATATCGGGAATTGAGATGGAACTCACTTCGTGTCCTCTCTTCAGAGCCTCAAGTACTGAATAATATCCAAGGAAACCGGTTCCGCCCACAATGATAATTTTCATTATCGATCAATATACCTTTTTTAGCTTAGCAATAACTCTTTTCACACCCGTAGAAACACCTAAGAAATTAAAATATGGTGCGCTCGCCGGGATTCGGCCTTTTATAGAGTTAGGTCAATCTCCTATGCAATGAATCTTCTTACAAATCCTAAAGCGATAGAATAGAATACAATCCCGCCATTGATTTGGAGCATCTCCAGTAGGAATATGATTTCGATTTGCACTAACAGTTAGCCAATAACGCCTTCTAAGTAGAATAATAGAAATTGATTGATAAAGAACGTGAGCAATATGAGGATGAGAGAACTAATGACCTTAGCGGCTATCCATAGGGTTGATGGCCATGTCTTCATCTTTTCTACCTGTTCAAACAGTGTGGTGAGTTGAAGGCTTACAAGCGTAAGTTGTTGAGATGGAATATCTGACCTTAAGGGGGCGGATGAGAGTGCGCTCCTGATGTCAGAAAGAACAACATTGACTTCTCTGCTGACCTGTGACAAGTGTTTCTTCTTTTCTTCTTCTAGGATGTTGTGGACATAATACTGGGGAACTAGAAAGAATATGCAAATGGTCACAATTGCAATTGCTAATCCGGCCGAGGGAATCAAAGATAATATCGGACTACTAGAACTCAGATCATTAACAAGGTAAACAAGCAGGGGGATTAGTAATACGAGTAAAGAGGAATACATGAACACACCTCTCAAGAGCACCTCAGAGAATGATACGAGTCCTCCTGCACGATCCGGAGAGATTGGTTCTACTGAAATCTCCAGCCCTCTCCCGATATCCTTGGAAACAGACATAACTACCACACCGAGCCAGATTGCCACGCCAAAGAGCGGCAACATTATCAGACTAAATTCAACTACAGATAAGTAGAGCCAGACTAGTGAAAGGGAATAAACTGGGAATAGCTGATTTGGTATTGTAGGCATCACAAAGAGAAAAATTGACATTAATGCCAGAATAACAAAAGGAAGACCGAAAAGGAAACCACGTGCATTGCTCATCTTCTTGTTCAAATTCTCTAGATATAGTTCATATTCATCATCCTCAACAACGAATACGTAACGAATCTCTCTGAGTGTCTTCTCAAGTGTCCTATAGTAGCTATGCAAGAAAAAAAGTCCAGCTGTAATGATTAAAGAGAAATCTAATTGCACCAGATGCATAAAGGAGAATAGGACCTGTGCTACTTGACTTGTAAGCAGAGTAAGCAGAATGAATACTACATAGGTCAATGCACCAACAAGTATCATTGCATGGGTGAGTTTCAGCGGTACACGTGAAAGGATGGCCAACACAGGGTGCATCTTGAAAGTGGGTTCTTGGGTGCCCTTTTGCATCTGACTCAACTCACAAAAGAGTACTATGACTTAGCTTCCTTTTCAATCTTACATTTTACTACCTACACAAATCTATGAACAGCTGCAATGATAAAATTCATTTCATCCAAATGGAGAAGAAGTGGTGCGCTCGCCGGGACTCGAACCCGGGTTGATTATGGGATCACATCGACGCCCTACCCCTCTATGCGACGTTATACACCTATTATACTCAATTACATAAGTGAAGCTCAGTCGAATGTAAATTAATCAGTGACTACTACACGTCGTCTATCAACAAGTATGATTACTAGAGCGATGATTCCAACTATTCCTCCCACAATCCCGAGTAGAAGAGGATCGAAAGGCCAAGGCGAAATTGGCACAGTCCCATTTGTAGTAATGGTTTCAATCACAAGTGGGAAGTTGTCTTGATCATTTTCGTCAATGATGTATGGCCCTTCTCCACCATAATCTGACCACAGATTTCCAGTATCAACTTGGTTATCCCAGTGATTTAAGGAGCCTTCACAGATGGCATTAGGAGTGTTGAAAGCAAATATGTTGTTGAAAATTTCGTTATGATTCGCTGTGGTGTCAAGAGCTATTCCTACACCAGTATTATTGTAGATGTTGTTCTGAGATATCATGCAGTCTGAGGAGCTGTTCAGAAGCACTCCTCGATCATTCCAGTATATCGCATTTCCCCAGATTTCAGAACCATCAGAGTCTTCTAAGTACATTCCATCAATGTTCTCAAAGATAGTATTCTGCGATATAGTGCAGTTCATACCAATCTTAAGAACTACTCCTTCTTCGTTGTTCCGTATTTGGCAATTTGAGAGTAAAAGATTGTATGACCAACTTGCATCGACCCCTCTTAGGTTGTTCCATATTTGGCAATATGCGATACTACACTCGTTTGACCTAATGAGTTCAATGCCTAGGGAGCTGTTTCTAATCTCGATATCTACAATATCGATATCATTCGAGTATGAAAGGCTTATCGCTCTCCATGAATTGTAGTTCCATGATCCACCTGTTATATCACACTGAGATGAATCCTGCAAGGTAATCCCATACGTATTATTGTGGAAATTGATATTAGCGAGATTGCATGAAGTACAATTCACAAGTGTGATTGCTGATGCTACACCTGAGTCGTAATAGATGTCATGCACTCTATCCGAGCTGATGTCATGGAAATTGCCTCCTGATATCGTAATCTCATTACAACTCACAAGTAGCAACTGACCAAAGGTATTTCCATCAATTGTTTCTTGGTCCCGATTTGTGAAGAACCCAATTGGTTCTCCGTGTACTGTGTTTCCGATGAATCTTATTGTATCAAACTCCCAGCTCCCATAGTTCTCTATTATCGGATAGACTCCACCACCATCAAAGGTGTTGTCAACAATATCACAGTCGAAGGCCGGTTGTTCATGTACTCCCCAATTTGAAGCCCAACCAAAGGCGAAACCGTATCTACAATCAGTGACAGAATTGCTAGACACATTGAAACGAGTAGCGCCCTGTAGATAGATTCCTAAATAGACTCGAGAGATAGTATTCGAATAGATGTCACAATCGTATCCATCATAAATGGCAATTCCAGTTTCATACGCTCCTCTTCCAATTATAGAATTCCCGTGAACCTTTGTGTTATTTGCTTGTACCATCTCGATAGCGCTGAAACTGCCATTGATTGTATTCCCTATGATTGTGCTGTTGTTTGTACTAACCACGATGCCAGTTTGACATGAGGTAATGTTGTTCTCCTTGACAGTAAAGTTGCGACCACTCACATCAATCCCCCAAAATTTGAAGTCAGAAACCACATTCCTCTGAATTGTACAAAATTCTCCATTTACCTGTATTCCTGCATGGCTGAATGCATCTTCATTGGTAGATCCGCTGAATGAGTTCTCTACAATATGAACATCATAATTGCCCCACGAGTACAAACCAGCTATTGTAATGTTCTTGAACTCGTTGAGCGAGATTGTGCAGTTTCTACAACTAGCAGCAGTTATTCCATTGATACATGGTTCGTACCCTTGAGTATTGTTTGATATGACTGTGGAATTGCTCATAGTGATACTGATTCCTTGATGTGAAACGCTGAGAGTATTATCTGATATAGAGCAATTTGAAACCTGATATCCGGAAACTGCAGTAAAACTATCTAAAATATGGTTTCTCTCTACCTTTCCATTACTTACGTTTGTGAGAGTAATGGGACAAATTGGTTGGCCGGATGAGTAGTTTTCGATAGGTGATACAAACAAGCATTCCTCAATGATGAAGTGACTGGTGGTGTTCATGATCCAGATGCATGTTGAATTTGTTGAAGTAATATTCAGATTCTGAATGCGGTACGGATTCGTTACGGATCCATTACCTGGCCATCCCTGTGTTTCAAAATCGATGTTGGATGTTACATTAAAAGGTGCATGAGAATCATACGAAATCTCATACATTCTAGGTTTTCCAATAATTTCTGTAGTCTTCGTGACATCAATCATACCAACAGATACTACGAAGGACATAGCAAGAACAGCTACCAGTAATAGTGCCACTCCACGACGAACCAATTTCATATCCCCTCGAATGGCAGCGGCAGCATCACCTTTGTGTGAAGGAATATGAACCTTTGCACAATTTGCTATCCCTACCAATTGTATATGTACAAAGAAGTAACGCGTTTGCCGAGGTTCGAACCCTGGATCAACTCATTCAATCCAATCATTGATTGCTACTTTTACTGAACGACGCATCTCAGCTGCAAAATCTGAACCAGTTTTCCGCATATACATAAGCTGTCCTATATTTGCTACCTCTTCAAAGAGATTCTCTCTGCCCTTGAATCGGTCCGCAAATTCTGCTTCAAATCCATTGATATCTATATGTTGATACTTGTTCTTGAAATATACAAAGTCATCTGAGAATCGTGGAGTTCTTGTTCGGTCATCCCTATCCTCACGAAGAGGATACCCAAAGCAGAGAAGAGCTATTGGAAAGACCCACTTTGGCAAGTCAAACATCTTTCTGTGTATCTCTATGTTCTCCATAATATCGCCGATGTAGCACGAACCAATGCCTAATGACTCTGCAGCAATAACAGCATTCTGAGCAGCTATCAGAGCATCGCAGGAAGCAAGCAATAGGTCTGCCTCCTTCGGAGTGACATAATCGAGATTACGTTCCTTGCACATATTCTCAACACCGGAGTATTCGAAGAGATCATACCATCGTTGCAGATCAGCCAGAAAGAGTAGTACAAACGGTGCTTTAGCAATGAATGGTTGATTATCACACGTTTTCACTAGATTATCTTTCAACTTTTGATCTGCCACTTCAATAATGGAGTATTGCATCATATTTCCCGCGGTGGGGGCGCGAAAGGTACTGTGAATAATCCACTTCTTATGTTCTGGAGATATCTCTCTAGAATCGTAACCTCTCAAAGATTTCCGATTATCTAAAATTTTCAAAGTTTCATTCATGAAATTTCTATAGGTTCAGATTCAATATATAATAATCCATGAAATGAAAAGAAATGGTGCGCTCGCCGGGACTCGAATTCCCGACCACATTCGAAACTGAATGCAGTTCCCGGCTCCCGACCACATCCGAAATGGATGTGATTGCCGGATCCGTGGCAGGGATCCATCATAGCCCCTAGACAACGAGCGCTGTAGAACTGAGCGCGACTGTGAGCGTTAAAAAGTTTGTCAAAGGCTCACTTGATTTTTACTTTTATCAAGAAGCAAATCGATAGAAATCGCCATCATGGCCTCATCACAATATTTCCTTTCGGGGTATTTGAGTCCATTTTTCAATTTACCAATTTGATCAAAACCAATCTTCTCATAGGCTTTGATGGCAACCTCATTTGTTGATTCAGCGGTAATCTGTACAATCTCTATTCCTCGCACAGAAAAATGCTCAGCAATCTTCACCATCATCTGTCGCGCAATGCCTTTTCCTCTATAGTCCTCTCGTACAACGACCTGAACCATCTCGATTCGGTGTCTTGACCCATACCATCGGAACCGCACACCAGCACATACTCCTACTACCTCAGTCTCTGATAGTGCGCACACACTGAAGACTTCCTCAGGTCCCGATTTCAAGAGTTCCTCTCTCTGACTACGAACAACACTCTCTGAAACGCCTTTGAAAAGATGTTCTGCAATTGATTTTGCATGAGCCTCCGTATATGCTTCGATTATGATATTATTCTTTGACATAATTCATCGAATCTCCTTGATAGCCTGTTTGATCTTTAGTATATGAAACGTTGACTCGCACTCTATTGCCTTGGGATTTCCTTTTCTTTCATCAAGCATCATTCTTGTTCCTCCGACCCAGTAACCTGTCTTCTTCTCTGAGAGCCATCCCTGAGGAAATAGATAGATTTCGCTATCTGTCTTAAAGCTCTCAAGATACTCCATTGAGCTTCTAAACCAGTCACTCTCCCGTGCAATACGGAACTTTGCCATGAATTCTAACGTGAGAATTAGTTCTGCGAATCCCCTCCCCTCCGGTTTACTGGAATATCCTGGAAGATGCACAGCCCAACCCAGTACATAGTATCGAGAGCCATACTTTGCCAGACCATAACTCCAAGGTAGACACTGATACTCCTCGGATAGCACTAGTTCAATTATTCTTTCTAGTTTACTTCGATGCCTTCTGTTATCCATAATGCTCTTACTACTTGCAAGACCTCTGATATCATGAATCCAAGGAAGCATGAATCGTTGTTCTGGGTATAATTCTGGATTGACAAGACCATACTCGCTATTCTTTGGGGCTCCTTCGAAATTAGCCTTATCGACAAAAATGCGTGAAAAATCAGGGTCTCTTGCAAAGCCATAGAGGCTCTCCAATCTCTCAATCATCTGATCATTCACTGGCTTTGTTGTGCCATAGCCAGCATAGGCTAGGAAAGAAGCAACGATAGTTCTCAGAAAGATTGCGTGCGGTCTCTCAGGAGTGATTCCCACATTCTCAGTAAGCCAGACCCGAAAAGGTAGTGTCTTACTATCAAACGGTTGCAGTCCGGCTCTGAGACCGAGTTGCACGAGCTTTCCCATTACATTCTCGAATGCGTCAATTCTACTAGAATGAATGCTATTGAAATCTAGTTTTGGAGTCAGGAATTCAAACCATTTGACGACCTCAGGACTTGCAAGCATTTCATTCAAGACTCGTCCTACAAGTTCGATATCTTGCTCATTGAGGATATCGACCACTGTCCGGAATCTAATTGACGGGCCTCCATTATGCAAGAGCCACCGAGCCTGGTCATAAAATTCCATACCCTGCACATCCAATTTGTAATATATCTATACTCTCATCAGGATTTTGGCGATACAGTGTTAAGGAAGAATGGTACCAATCCATTTGAGTGAAGCAGATGACTGGGCTGGACAACCTCAAAAAGAGCATCATGCAAGACATCTATGAGAACCGGATGATTCTTACTTCGGTTCGCGATAGACCTGAGGGTTGGACACTTCATTCTGGTCTTTGGAGCCCATTCTATATTCAACTTAGAATACTATGTTCGTTTCCTGAAACACTGAAATTAGTGGGATGTGCCCTGTCCACTCTAATCAAGGAGGAGGCTCCCTCTGTCAATAGACTCGTAGGCATCGCGTTTGCAGGAATACCAATAGCTACTGCTGTTTCACTTGAGTCCGGTATCCCTGCCTGTCACACTCGTAAGGTCCTTGGAGTCCGTACAGAGCAGGAACTCTATGATGCGATTGGGAACTATGGTCAACATTCACTCATGGAAGGGGTTGTGCAAGATGGTGATACCCTCTGTCTTATTGATGACCTTGTTACCGGAATGGAGAGTAAATTGGTGGGGCGAGCTCAGGTTCTAGCAGAGCTCAAGAAGCGAGGGATATCTGATGTTTCTGTAGATGATATCGCAGTAATAGTAGACCGACAACAAGGAGCTAGAGCGCGAGCGAAGGACTTGAACATCCGACTTCACTCATTGATTGACCTTGTTGATGAAGGACTTCCAGCAATCAAAGAATCGATGTCTGAGGAAGAATATCAGATTGTATTGGAGTATCTTACCAGTCCGTCTGACACAAAGAAAGCTTAGTTTGGCCACCACAGAAACTCATTTCTTTACTAATTCCATCTTCATAGATTCCTATGAGCGCTAAAAATCCTCTCGAAAACCTGTTGAAACTGGCTCTATCAATGTCAACACGTCATCACCAATACTATGATGAGACCGCTGATAGTGTCGAGACTCCACAAGTACGTGCACTTCTTCGCGTTCTTGCAGATACTGAGCGTGACCTGATAATAGAAATTCAAGATATGATAGTTACAGGAGTCCTTGATGAAATTGAAGAAATGAGTAGAGTCGAAGTGGGCGATGATCCCCCTGATGCCACTCCCTTCGCTCCAGAAAGAAATGACACAGATCCTCGAATTTTCGTATGCAATAAGGCTCTAGAACAGGAAGTTAAGGGGTATACCTTTTACCTCTCAATCGCAGCTAGAGCTAAGTCTGAACTTGTAAGTCGAGTATTCGAGTATCTTGCATTTATCAAATCTGAACAAATTGAGCGGATTCGTAAGGTCTGTGTAACTTTCTAGATCTAGGTATCTATGATAGAAAGTTCTTTTTGAAACAACGTGCATATTTTCCTTGCGATGACAGAGAGGAGTTCAGTCCAGAGTATGCTGAAGCTTGCGCTAACAGCATCAGCTAATCACTACGATTTCTATCTAAAAGCCGCTAACGCTGTAACAACCCCTCAAGTCAAGGCGTTACTCATGGTTCTTGCTGAAACTGAAGGAGACCTCATGGATAGAATACGCCTCATGATGACCACTGGGATTCTCAATCAGATCGAAGAGGTGGCTAGTTCATCATTCTTGACCAAAGAACCTGACGCAACACCTTTTGGAATGGATAGAACTCCTTTTGCAGTATCCAATCCCGATACGGATCCACGTCTTTTTGTGTGTAATCGAGCATTGGAGATGGAATTCAAAGGTTTCAGTTTCTTTAACTCGATTTCCTCTAGAGCCCAATCTGAACTGATAAAACGTCTGTACGAGTACTTTGCACATATCAAAGCTGAACAGATAGAGAAGATACGCAAAGTGTGCGAAACTTTCTGATAATGCATTTTCCTCTAAATTCTATTCATTTGTAAAAGTTTGAACACGTGTTCTAACAATTTAATATAGACATATATCTAATAAAATAAAAAAATAGATATATTTATAAGTAATTTATATACTACACACAGTAGTGGCCGGGAGGCCGCGAACAGTGGAAACCCCGAAAATCTCCATAGGAAACCATGGGGGTAGTGGGTTCCCCAACAGCGAGATGGAAATAATGATTAACGAACAGAATGTGTCCATTCCTCCAGTCAGACTTGACAGCTTTGCTGACTTCAAGAATATGGCAAGTGAGGCAGCTGTGGTGGTCTACAGCCCTCAATACTATCAGGGACCCTTTACAGACGAACCGAAACAACTATGCAGGCTCACTCTGACTGCAGTAGGAGTTAGGAGAAACAATGTACCATTGACCTTCAAGTATGTCATTGATGATGTACGAGATATTGACAGAGTTGCATCAGAGATACTTTTGGAGCTAGAGAATCAAGGAAACCTTGTTCGAGGATCTGTTGAAAGTTCCCAATCCTTGGGCGAACTTCTAGCTACCTGGCCTTGATGATTTTTCACTACTCACCAAATTGACGCCGACCACTCAGAAAAAAAAACCCATCTCGCATCTACCGATACTGCTTTTTGGATATGTGTCAAGTCCATATTGAGAACAGTGAACGAACCAGAACCAGCTGAAAAAATTGTCCCTCGCATTCTTGAGCAGTACTCAGAACGTCCCCGTGGTTGGCGAATCATGAACACACCGAGAGGAGAAGTCCTTGTGCTTAGTTCTGATTCTGCATTTCAGTTGAAATTGATCCCTCTTAATCCCCGGGAGTTCACTGGGGCTGGAGTTGAACTTCCAGAATCCAATGATATTGTTGATTCAATTCGAACTTCTCCAGAGTTTGGCCTTCGTCCTCTCAGTGAAGCTGATCTTCAGGGGATTGCCACTTCTATGAGCGGAGAGCAAGGTGCTCGAGAGGCGATTGGTGAAATTATGAGTAGGACTCCACTCAGTCTTGAGGACCTATCCTCCAACCAGAGTTCTCATATTCTACAGGGTCCTGTTTTGACTCGACCAGACTTGGGGTCTCTGAGTCCAGAGATTCTGAAGATGCAAATGTCTCTTGATAGGAGTGCACAGAGGACATTCAGAAAACGATATCCAATGAGGGCAGGAATGTACGGTTAGACTGGATTTTGTGCCTCTAGACTATCCTTCATTAGTCCGAATTTCTGATTTTATGGTTGAGCATCATGATTAGGAACCTGATCATCATCAATAAGGACGGACGTGCCCTCCTTAGCGCAAATTTTGGAGAGTGTCATTCTCTTGGCGAAGACGATGAAATGGTCAGTGGATTCATCAGTGCACTTTATAATTTTTCCAAATTGCTTGAAGCAACATCTCTCGATCAGATTGAATTGGGTCCTTTAACATTCATTTTGATGGCTAAAGGCAATCTCGTCTTTGCGCTTTCTGCAGATGATGAAAACGTACCTGAATACAAATCGACATTAGTTAGAATAATCGATTTGTTTGAGGATCTATATGATTACTATACTGTGTGCGTAGAACCTGATATCGATGTAACAGTCTTTCATGAATTTCCCAAGTTCCTTGTTGACCAAGAAATATTGAAACCAAACTGCGGAAACTATACTGAGTGTGAAGAATGTCCGAATAGTACTCGGTCACTTCCACTAGAAAAAATGACCAGACAACTTGATTCTCATCATTCATAGAACTTCAGAAATCAATGGTGGGCCGGACGTGATTTGAATACGTGGTCATCTAGAAATTTTAATCAATTCGCCACATCTTTTGCCCAAGTATAGGATTGACTTCGTGATTTCTCCTTGAATCCCACTGATTCGTAGAGATGCTTAGCTGGGTTGGTATCATAGACCGATAGCTCAATTTGATTCACTTTTGGGGCATTCTTCAACAGATATCTTAACGAATGTACGAATATTAGTTTCCCCAGACCCATTCCCCGACATGTCTGTTTCAAGCACATTCCAGCTACAAAAGTCGCTGTTTCACTTGGGAATGTACAAAGACTCATACCAACGATTTCATTATCATTCGTTAAAATCCAAGAGAATTTCCCGTTTTTGAAGTCTCCATAGTGACCAGATATAGTATCATTAGCAAGAACTAAGCATCTCTCCAGGGTAGATAACAGATTTGGGTCCGCATTCACATCGACACCGTTCTTGAAACTCTCATAGATTAACTCCGCAACTGCTTCATTCCATTTACTTTCATACTGTTTCAAGGTATATCCAGAGGGGATGATTGGTTCTGGTACATCCTCCATTGTTTCTCTATCCGCAGTCATAGTAACCGAATTATATGGCTTAAAACCGACTTCTAAGGCATAATCAATCAAGTTCTCAGTTAACCAAACTGGACCGCCACTGGTCACCCATGGCTCATATCTCTTGAGTCGTTTAAAACCTGCATCGAATAGTTCTCTCTCAAGTGTTCTCACCTGAGATTTATCAAGATCATTGTTTATTGTGTGGACGTGAACAAGAAGGAGTCTGTTAGATGGCAATGCCAGAATCACTATTCCAAGAATTCGCCTGCCATCATCAAACTTACCCAGAATCACAATCTTCCCCTCTGACCAGAGCTCGAACATTCGATTGATAGTTTCTGGTTTGGGCCTGTGACTTTCATCCATCTTCTGAACGAATTCTTTTAGCATCTGTTCGACGACATCACGCATCTCGATATCGATCTCTCTAATATCACCCATGAAACTATCATAGTAGTGTTCTTGGAAATAAACCATCTGCTTAACATTGCTTTCCGTAATCGTTGTAACAGCACTGAGTGAATGTAAAAAGACAATCACGAATGGTGGGTCAGAAGGGATTTGAAAACGCAATTAAATATCTCGCAGAATTGATTTTCAGGATGATGGTAACATTATAGGATTTCACATGTATGGACGATAATCCCGTTTCTTTCCGATCCGGTCGCCTATTAGTACGCCAATGACAACAGATGGAATCATAAGAAGGGGCTGTCCAATCCACCAGGGAATCGAACGAAGGAACGCGGCGAAGAGTAGTCCAATCGGGAGCGCCAAGCACCAGAATCCAATACCACCAGCGCCAAGCAAAAGGAACATTATTCTCCACATTCTCTCAGTAGCCACTGTGCGTAAATAGTAACTCATTGTATACATCGGAATGCCAACAGCTATTGCTAGAACGAGCTGCGGGGGTGGCAGTATCCCAAAACCAATAACTATGCCATAGAAGATGATCATTATAGTAAAAGAAACGACTCCCATAGAAAACCAGTAACTCCGTACGCTTCGTTTCCACCACTGAGGTTTTTGGGGACCGCGTGGCCAATTTTCTTTCAACAAACTATCGATGTTTGATATTCTACATACTGGATTCGTTTTGACGGATACCTCTATGACCTTTGCACCCAGGATGAAATCATCATTTTGCAAGAGTTCTTTCAGACTACCTACTGCTTGGTTCTTATCGATAATACCTGCGTTTATTCCCTCAACAGATTCACCAACACAAGATTCGAGCAAAGTCATTGCCATTCCAAATGGTCCTTCAATAAGCCCAATAGCCTCAACGGAATCCCACAGTTGTTCCGCAATGTGACTGTATCGGGTTCCATCCCAAGGTTGAACAGTCCATTCATTGACCATTTCGTACAGGGTTTGCGTATCTATTCGATCCATTTTGCTTCACCAGTCTAAAACATGTAGGGTCTATAGTTCCGTTTCTTTCCAAGGCGGTCACCGAGGATGCCACCTATCACTATACAAGATCCAAGACCAATCCAAAACACGAATACAGCCAAAAAGCGGTATGTGATGTCAAGCGAGGGGGATATTACAGAGCTAATAATTGGCACGAGGGGTATTACCAGAATAAACCAACCCATTGCAAAAATGCAGGCGTGTCCCAAAGGCCACATTACTCTATAGAATGTGGGGGAATTTCGCTTCATGAAGAGGTAGAGCAACATCCATGACACAATGGTGATGACAAGCCATGACAGTGATCCAATGGGTTCCCACAATTGCAGACCAATCATCACGATATAGACACCAAGAGTCGTCACAAGGGACACAACAAACCCGATTTTCATTCGACGAGTCCATCTAAGAGGCTCTCTGGATTGACTCTTTTGTAGCAGATGGTCAATGTTTGATATTCTGCACACCGGGTTTGTACTGACACAAACCTCTATCATCCTAGCGCCGACGATAAAGTCGTCATTCTCCAGGAGTTTCTTCAGGCCATCAACTGCTTGTTCTTCTGTGAGTTGACCTGCTTGTAAAGCCTCCGTGGAGTCGACAATATATGACTCAAGCAGTGTTACGGACACGCCATATGGTCCTTCCATGAGATCAGAAGCATCAATGGAGTCCCACAATTCTTCGGAAATGCGCTTGTATTGGACTTCATCCCACGGATGGATAGTCCACTCTTTGACCATCTCGTACAGTGTCTCTGTAGCTATTCGATCCATTTCAAACGCCTCATTATTGCAATGAAGAGCTCCTCTGCTGCTTCTGTGGCTGGTATTCCCTTCGGAAGTGGGAGTTTCCATTCCTGCGCAAGTGTGTGGATTGTCTTCTCGCATACTGACTGTTCACTGCAATTTCCACAGTCTCCTCCGTGACTGAACCATACCTGAGTTCCCAGAGCAGGTGAGTATACAATATATGTTTCTGACTTGGTTGTATGACAGTGACCCACCGCAAAACCATATCTTGGACTGATGTGTCGAATCTTGATGCGATTTGCTGATGCGCTGTGTAATAGGATTCTTTCAATTCTTTGCTCAGCAATTCGTTGTGTTTTGCTAACTAGTGCACGTGACACATCCAATTCTCGTGCGATTTCTGATGGAGGAACCTCTTGTCGTCTTCTTTGCCATATGAACTCCTGCTGTTTTGTTGGGAATTTGAAACGAATGAATTTTGACAATAGCACACACTCTAACTAATTAACCAAATTTGGTTAACATTAGTTTATAATCTTTTTAAGTCCTTTGTTCATTTACACAAATGTGGAAAGTGCATAATTAGTGAATTCGAAGTTGTTTTGACAATTTTAAGAAGTCCGCTAGAGAAAAACGATGTTATCTGTTGACCTTAGAGATCTTGTAATAAGAAGTGGTGGGCCGGACGTGATTTGAACACGTGACCAT
>Ga0307426_1001320_pt1 | contig 16476 bp, 15 predicted proteins | sample SalMarWE160340MG_FD_202165 | JGI IMG/M metagenome (GOLD analysis project Ga0307426, IMG submission 202165) | Salt marsh sediment microbial communities from the Plum Island Ecosystem LTER, Massachusetts, United States - WE1603-40 | ecosystem: Environmental > Aquatic > Marine > Intertidal zone >... | reverse complement strand
TCGCCAAATCAGGCACAGATTTGCAAATTTTGGGCGCGATTCCGAAAGATTAAAATCCGATACCCGACTATCCGGAACCCCAATAACGGCAAGGATAATACGGAACGCTCAGCCGATGCCAACTTTACATAAAACTCAAAATCGTTTTATAATGTTTATACGGAGGTGAATATCCATGGCCGAATTCCTGGAGAAGCTGAAAGGCAAGCTGGACAAAGGGCTTACTACGGTCAACACAAAATCCAAAGAGCTGATACAAAAACAGAAGATACGACTCCACCTGTCCGAGCTCGAGGCCGAAAGGAAGATGGCTTACCAGGATCTGGGAAAGCTCGCTTACGCCTACTACCAGTCGTCCGGGATCATCGATCCTGATATGGCCGGCGCTTCCGCCCTGTCCGCCGTCGAATCACTCGATAAATGGGACGAAGCCGTTCTTGAAGTGGTCGGCAAGATTTCATGCGGAGAGATGGACAAGTCCCTCTTCGAAGACACGGCGAAACAGTTCAAGATTACAGCCAAAACATTATACGAAGAAGTGGAAAAACTCATACCACCGTCCGAGAAAAAAGGTCAGAACCTGCAGTGGCTCGGCCGCGTGCTCGGTAAATTCGAACTAACCGCGAAAAAGGTTTCCAAAAGAATCAACGGGGAGCGCGAAACTGTTTACGTATTCGATAAAAAGAAGGCTAAAGCAATCGTGGACAGCCTGACAGGCGGTGCCGCGGCGTCCGCCCCCAAGGCAGAAACCGCTCCGGAGCCGCCCGACACGAAGTCGATTACCGATAAATGCAAAAAGATAAACGAGCTTAACTCAAAGATATCCAAGCTTGAAGAGCAGCTGCGTAATATAAGCGAGAAGAGTTGAGGCTCAGGCGGACTTTGTTTTACTGCGCTTAAAGAGCTTTTCCCACGGCTCTTTCAATTTCACCTTTGGGAACGGCCCCTATAATCTGTTCGACCGCCTGTCCGCCCTTGAAAACTATAAGGGTGGGAATACTCCTGATTCCGAATTTCATTGTTGTCTGTTGGTTATCGTCAACGTTAAGTTTACCGACCTTGACCTTCCCCGCGTAAGACAAGGAAATTTCCTCAACGATAGGAGCAACAGCACGGCACGGCCCGCACCAGGGGGCCCAGAAATCGACCAGGACCGGAGTATCGCTGTGTATAACTTCCGAGTCGAAATTAGCATCATTCAGTTCAATTATACCATCGCTTGCCATAACAATTTCTCCTTAAATATTCATACAAGATATGTGTATTTTATTATATCCGATATATCAGGGATTTCACACAAACGGCATCCGGAGATTCGCTTGAGACCCCCGAAATCCGTAATCGAAGCTCATTAATGCATCGGAACGTTGCCGTACACCGGAGTATTGTTCTCGATCTGTACGTTCTTAGTCTCGAGAATTGTTCCTTTGGCGTACTCGAGCTCGGCCAGAGAAATATTGTAGCTGGTAACGGCCGTGATCTCCCTGACTCCGGCGTCTATGAGATCACGCTGCGCTTCCAGTACATCACGCGTAGTGCCTATGCCGACGTTAAGTCTTTCCTGCTCATTCCCGACCACTTCCTTTGCGAGCCCAACCGACACCTTCGCCGCCTCAATTGCCCGAAGGCTATTCTGTATCTGCCTGATCGCGCTTCTAACGTCGAGGGAAACGTCGTCTTTGGTTTTGCTAAGCTCAATGACACTTCTGTCGAGCTCCGCGTTAGCCTTGATGTAATTACCCTTGGCAGTACGGTTAAAGAGCGGGAAGCTGAATACTCCCAGTATCTGCCAGGTCGCGAAATCGCCTTCGAATATCTGCCTGAACGCATCGCCAGGGCTGTCGAACTGGGAAGGGATAGGCTCGGGCTCCTCTTCAAAACTCAAACGGTCCGGATTCTCATCGCCGCCCAGTCCCTGAAGCTGAAGGCTTCCCTCGACCGCAAAACGCGGGAGCCTTTGATTTGAATAATACTTTTTAAGCGCTTCATTGCTGTCTATTTCGAGCTTCGCCTGATCTATCTCCGGCCGCTCCTCGAGTGCGACTTCAAGCGATTCCTCTTCGCTGAATTTATACACCTCCGTCGTTGGCTCATCGATTGTATCTATCTTTATATCGAGGTCCATAGCGAGCAGATTTTTAAGTTCATCCTGAGTTGCCTGAAGATCGTTCTCCGCCCTTATGACGTTGACCTCTCTCGCGGCAACCTCGGACTCGGCCTGCGTCACGGCGACTGGAGGAAGAACTCCGACATCTACCTGTATCTGGTTTCGGTTCTGAAGGTCGACCGCAAGATCATACGCCGTCCTTTCAAGCTCAAGGTTTTTCTTCGCGGCCACTACAAGCCAGTACCTCCTCTCAACTTCGAGCAGGGTTTCGGAGACCGTTTTTTTGAGCTCCTTCTGCGAGATCTTGTTCGAATTCGTGGCGCTGATTATAAAAGCCCTGTTCACATCCGTACCGAAGTTCCTTAGAAGCTCCTGTCCCAGGCTTATGTTGGCGATGTTGAACCAGCTCGGGCTAAGGTCCTCTACGGGAGAGTTAGTGTCGGTCCTCAGTGTCGTGAAGTTAAGGTTGTAAAACGTACCTGTCGGAATATTGCCGCCAATCTCGGCTTCAGCGTCAAACTCACTCTGCTTTACCGTACCGCCGGGGATAAACGTGCTGGTAGTCGGAAACTCTCCGTCGTTATAGAAAGAAACCAGATTAAGAAGCGGATCGAATGTTCCCTGCTGGGTCTTGATTTCACCTTCCGAGTAAACGACGTTTTGCTCCTGAATATGTATGTCCCTATTGTTCTCGAGTGCGATTCTGATGGCGTCGTCGAGCGTTAAATCCATAGCCCCGGCCGTGCTCGTCATCGAGATAAAGATCAGCAGTAGCATCTTAGTCATTCATTCCTCCTGAAACAGCGCTCATGTGCAAATCCGGGTTAACTTCGTAGGCGGCATATATATATATTTGATTTTTTCGGGCTTATCAAACGGCCAAAATACTCGATTCACCCGGATTCTTGACACTCGGGACCATAAGTGGTAGTTTGTAAGTAATCACTTACTTACAGACTACAAGGATTAAAAAAAAATGTCAACCAACAAAGCCATAGAAAAAACAAATCCTGCTCCCAAAGAAAAATCCAGTACGGTCGACAAGATATTGGAGTCGGCCATCAAGCTCTTCGCGGAAAAGGGCTTCAACGGTACGACCACAAAGGAAATAGCGGAAATGGCCGATGTGAACGAATCTCTAATATTCAGGCACTTTTCCACCAAGCGTGAGCTGTACGGCGCGATAATAGAGAAGAAAATAGAAGAGGAGCCAGGAATCGAGATCACGATAGAGACTCACAGGGACTCCAAGGACGACGAGCTGGTTTTCACCGCGATAGCGTCCCGTATGATTAACAAGTGCGGGAAAGACCCGAGCTTTATCAGGCTGCTTCATTTCAGCGCGCTGGAAGGCCACGAGCTTTCGGATATGTTTTTCGAAACCTATGTCGAATATGTGAATATGCTTCTATGCGACTACATTGAGACCAGGATAGGAGACGGCGCATTCAAGAAAATGCATCCTCTGTACGCATCACAGGCTTTCATCGGTATGGTCATCAATCACATTATCATCCAGGAGCTGTTCGGAGAAAAGAAGCGCAACAACACGGACCAGGAACGCATTATCGATACATTTGTCCAGATCTTCCTGGAGGGCATAAAGTCGTAATAATCCGGGAAACGCCCAATACACTATAAAAAACATACAATAGATTCAGCTACCTTCTTTTTTGGAGATCGCGAATCTTTATTACAAAAACCTGTATAATGAGATACCAGGGTGATGAAGTCATGAAATCCATCTATACATACATTAACATTCTGACAGTAGCGGCTCTCCTCGCGACGCTTCAGGCGGCTGATGCCCTTGCCCAGGGGCCTCCCCCCGCCCCCGTAGAAGTGGACAAGGTGGAGGAGGAGACAATCCAAAAGCCCGTTAATCTCGTAGGCGCCGTCGAGCCCAACAAGAGGAGCCTGATAGCGAGCGAGGTTGAGGGGATGGTCGAAAGCTTTCCCGTGGAGGAAGGACAGTTCGTGAATGAGGGCGATGTGCTCGCTCAATTCAAAACCAGGACGACAGAAATCGATCTGAGTGAGGCCAAGGCGAGCAAAAGAGAAGCCCAGGCGCGCTATCAGCTGGCTCAGAAGAATCTGGGAAGGTTCGAGGCGCTGGAGAAAAAGGGCGTCGCGTCCGTTCAGCAGCTCCAGGACGCCGAGGCCGAAAAGCAGGCCTGGTCGGCTCGCATAGGACAGCTGCAGGCTCAGATAGAGAGCAGCGAATACAAGCTCGAGAAGTCCAAAATAACCGCTCCGTTCAGCGGGTATGTCACGGATGAGCGCACCGAAGTCGGCGAATGGGTGGTCAAGGGAGGGCCTATAGTCGAGATGATAGACACTGAAACCCTCGAGATAAATGTTGACATGCCGGAGCGGTATATATCGAAGATACAAAAGGGTCAGAAGGCGACGGTTAATTTCGACGCCCTTCCGGAGCTCGAAATCAAAGGCAATATAACATCACTCGTGCCGCAGGCCGACCCCGAGTCCAGAACATTTCCCGTCAAGGTCACCGTAGACAATAAGGACGGCGTTATAAAAAGCGGTATGGTGGCGCGCGTTTCGTTCCCGGTGGGTGACCCTTCGACTGTCAAGATGGTCCCCAAGGACGCAATCGTATCCCAGAATAACGCGCATTTCATATACGTCGTGAATGACGGCGCGGCAAAGCCCCTTCCGGTAACCACAGGCATGGCTTACGAGGACAGGATACAAGTCATCGGCCAGGTGGAGAAAGGTATGGTGGTAGTAGTAAAGGGAAACGAGAGGCTGATGCCGAACCAGCCCGTGAAGATAGTCAACGGGCAAGAGCAGAAGGGTAAGCTCAACTGACAAACACAGACCGCATCATTCGTCTCTGCCGTAACTGATGAAGCCGTAACCACGAAACGCATGACAAGAGAACTCCAATAATATGAAACTTGTAGAGACATCCATAAAAAAACCGGTCGGCGTCGCTGTAGGGGTCATTTTCGTAATCCTGTTCGGAGTCATATCGCTGTTCAAAATACCTGTTCAGCTGACTCCCGACGTGGAAAAGCCGCGTATCACGGTGAGCACTTTCTGGCAGGGCGCAAGCCCTCAGGAAGTGGAAACGGAGATTGTCCGCGAACAGGAGGACGAGCTCAAAGCGGTTGACAGTCTTGTCGAGATGACGAGCGAGAGCCAGGATTCAAGCGGGGACATCATACTTGAATTCGAGATAGGAACCGATATAAACGCAGCGGCCGTGGACGTTTCAAACAAGCTCAACCAGGTCGAAGAATACCCCGACGGCGTAGAGCAGCCCGTGATAAGCACGACGGACGTCCGCGGGAACGCCATGGCCTGGTTTATGCTCAAGCCCGTTGAAGGCAACGACGTAGATATATATTCATACCACGACTTCGCCGAGGATTACATAAAGCCCGCGTTCGAGCGCGTGTCCGGAGTGGGGTCGTCGAATGTGTTCGGAGGTTACGAGAGGGAGATGCAGGTAATCGTCGACCCGAACGCGCTTGCGGCAAGAGACATAACTCTCCTGGAGATGGCACAGGCTCTGCAGAGCGAGAACGACAACTACAGCGCCGGCGATTTCGACGAGGGCAAGAGAAGATACGTAGTGAGGACGGTCGGCGAGTACAAGTCCCCCGAAGACATTGAGAACGTAATAATCACGAGGAGAAACGGGGCGCCTGTATACGTAAGTGATGTAGCCCGCGTAAAGCTCGGATATAAGGACGCGCAGTTCGCGGTAAGGCAGAACGGTGAGCCGGGCATCGCTATAAACGCCGTCAAGGAGGCGGGCGCCAACTCTATTGAAGTTATGGAAGGGCTCATGAGAACCGCGGACGAGCTGAACAGGGGAGAGCTCGCAAAGCGCGGATTAAAGATGTTCAACGTCTATGAGGAAACCGGATACATCATAAACGCGATAGAGCTCGTCAAATACAACCTCATTATCGGCGGCGCACTCGCAATCCTCGTGCTGCTTTTCTTTCTGAGGAGTTATAGCAGTACGCTAATCATAGCAACGGCAATTCCGATAAGCGTGGTCGGCACGTTCGTCGTTATGGCGTTTATGGGAAGGACCATAAACGTGATAAGCCTCGCGGGGATGGCGTTCGCGGTCGGTATGGTCGTGGACAACTCCATCGTCGTGCTCGAGAACATATACCGCCACATGCAGATGGGCAAGTCGCGCATAAGGGCGGCTTACGACGGAACTACCGAGGTTTGGGGAGCGGTTCTCGCCAGCACGCTAACGACGGCCGCCGTATTCATACCCGTTATCTTCGTGCAGGATCAGGCCGGTCAGCTATTCAGGGACATCGCGATAGCGATCAGCGTTTCGGTAATACTGAGCCTTCTGGTATCCATCACCGTCATTCCCGCCCTCTCGGCCCAAATACTTGGAGTCGTGAAGGAAAGGCCGGGGGCTAATTTCACCAATCTCTGGGGATTCGCGGATACCGCGGGGAGGTTTTCCGGGTGGATCTCGGACCTCGTACGCTCGATCATATCAAACAAGAGGGCAAGAATAGCGGTGGTTCTGTCGTTTACGCTTGGGGCAATTTTCCTGAGCTGGCTCATGATGCCAAAGACGGAGTACCTGCCCGAAGGGAACCGCAATCTGGTGTTCGGCATACTTATACCCCCGCCCGGTTATAACATCGCCGAGTTTACCGCCATAGGGAAGCAGATAGAAAACGACATCAGGCCCTACTGGGAAGCCGAGGTCGGCTCGCCCGAGGCGGCGAAGCTGAACGGGCCGCCGATAGAGCATTTTTTCTATGTGGCCAGAGGGCGTCAGGCGTTCATGGGAGCGCGCGTGAAAGAGCCGGAGAAGATAAAGGAGATCATGCCGGTGCTTCAGGCGTCGCTCAGCGAGATACCGGGGATGATAGCGATCGTCAGCCAGTCGAGCATATTCCAGAGAGGCATAGGCGAAGGACGCTCGATCAACGTACAGCTGACAGGGCCCGAGCTTGAGAAGCTGGTCGGCCTCGGGCAGAAAGTGTTCTTCGGAGCGATGCAGAAAATACCGGGATCGCAGGTGCGTCCGATTCCGAGCCTCGATTTAGGAAACCCCGAAGTACAGCTCTTCCTGAACAGGGAGCGCGCCTCTGACGTGGGTATATCCAACCAGGAGCTGGGTTTTATGATCAACGCACTCGTAGACGGCGCGGTAGTGAGCGATTACCAGATAGACGGCGACGAGATAGACCTTTCCCTCCGGGGAGAAGACACATACGCCAGCAGGACACAGTCTCTTGAAGACTTAATGATCAACACCGAGAGCGGAAAGATGGTCACGGTGGGCTCGGTTGCCGACGTCAAAGTGACCACGGGCCCGGAGCAGATCAACCACTACGAGAGACAGAGGTCCATAGCCATATCGGTAATTCCTCCGGAGCAGATGCCGCTTGAGTCGGCGATCGACATTATTAACAACGAAATACTGGCTCCGCTAAGGGCGAGCGGCGAGCTGAGCGGCTCGTACAACGCCATTCTGACCGGTACGGCGGACGACCTCACGGTAACCAGACAGGCGCTGCAGTGGAATTTCCTTCTCGCGGGCGTGATAGCGTTTTTGCTCATGGCGGCTCTGTTCGAGAGCTTCCTCTATCCGTTCGTCATCATGTTCAGCGTCCCCCTGGCGTCTTTCGGAGGCTTTCTCGGACTTTTCATACTGAATTTCTTCATATACATGCCTCTTAACGTGCTGACCATGCTGGGCTTTATCATCCTGATAGGTACGGTCATAAACAACGCGATTCTGATCGTGCATCAGGCGCTCAATAATATGAGGGAAGACGGGATGGAGACGACCGAAGCTATAGTGGAGTCGGTCAGGACCCGTATCAGACCGATATTCATGAGCACGACTACGAGCGTCTGCGGCATGCTGCCGCTCGTCCTGGTACCGGGCTCGGGATCCGAGTTCTACAGGGGTCTCGGAAGCGTCGTCGTGGGAGGACTTTCCGTCTCGACGGTGTTCACGCTAGTTCTCGTCCCGGCGGTGTTCAGTCTCGTTCTCGAAATGAGGGAAAGCGTTGCACGCTGGATGTCCAAGGCAAAAGGGGGCGTGACGGACGTACTGCAGACAAAATAGTTCCCGCTGAAGAACCCTACACACAACTCATTCAACCGTTACCTCTCTCGTATTTAGGCGAATTACTATATAAACTCGTCCGCTATTATGTCCGACGTCTTTCCATCATAGCCCATAATGGTAAAATCTATGCCCTGAAATTTAGTAATGCAGCCGGAGAAATATATGAATTACGAAGCAGAGCTTAAAGTAGCTACAGAAGCAGTGATCAAGGCGTGCAGACTGTGCATGAAGGTGCAGTCCTCGCTCGTATCCGAAGATTCGATAACAAAAAAGGACAATACGCCCGTCACGGTAGCGGACTACGGAGCCCAAGCCGTCGTGTGCCGGGAGCTTAAGAACGCCTTTCCCGACGTGCCCATAGTGGCGGAGGAAGACGCGGCAGTTCTCAGGAAGGGCGAGGGAAAAACACTTGTCCCCGGTATACTGGAATACGCTTCGGAAGTGTTTCCCGGATTCGATGAAGAGAAGCTTATCGCGTCCATCGATTCAGGGGATTATCAGGGCGGCTCCGAGGGGCGGTTCTGGACGCTCGATCCGATAGACGGGACGAAGGGGTTTTTAAGGGGTGAGCAGTACGCCGTCGCTCTCGCGCTCATCGAATACGGTGAAGTGGTTCTCGGAGTGCTCGGCTGCCCGAACCTGCCGCTTGATCTCAGGAATCAGGACGGGGAAAGGGGATGCGTGCTGAGCGCCGTAAGGGGCGAAGAAGCGTGGGTGAGGCCTCTGGCGCATAACACGCCGAAGAAGATACAGGTGTCGGATGTCAGCGACCCGAAGAACGCCCCGTTTTGTGAATCTGTCGAGTCGTCCCACTCTTCCCACGACGACTCCTCCCGTATAGCGGAGCTGCTGGGCGTGAAGGCGGAGCCGATCAGGATAGACAGCCAGTGCAAGTACGCCGTGCTTGCGAACGGAGACGCTTCCATATACTTGAGACTCCCTACAAGGAAAGACTACGTGGAGAAAATTTGGGACCACGCTGCGGGCTCCATCATAGTCGAGGAGGCGGGAGGGCTGGTGACGGATATCTACGGCAAGTCTCTCGATTTCTCGCCAGGCCGTACATTGTCCGGAAACAAGGGAATAGTGGGCACTAACGGACTGATCCACGACCGGGTAATTGCAGCAGTAGGAGAAGTGCTCGATCTCGACTGAGCACGGAGCATTCAATCACACTTTAACGCTTAACCGAATGAAGAAAGCCTTTTCACGGCCTTTAGCTTCTCACTCCGGTCAACCTTCGCTCTCCTGAGCGCGTCGTGAAGAACGGATATCGTCTTTTCATATGTCTCGCGGTCGACCGGAAACGGCGTGCCGTCTTTTCCGCCGTGAGCAAACGAGAAACGCGCCGGGTCTTTTACGCTCGCCGTGGTGCCGTAAATGAGCTCGGAGACGAGCGTAAGCGCTCTCAGAGTCTTGGGTCCCACTCCCCTGATCGAAAGTAAATCTTCAAAAGTTTCTGGTTTTTCCTCGTAAGTCTTGAGCATTATCTTGCGTAGGTAGCGGGGATTGATATCGGCCTCCCTGACCCGGTGACGCTCCGGCATAACGAGGTCCGGAAGGCGCTCTATATCACGGAGAACTCCTTTGTCGGGCTGTCCCGAGATCTCCGTTACCGCCTTTCTCGCATCCCCGCTTTCACGCGCCGTGAGGTCGAGAGCACTGCCGCGTTTGTCGCTGCATATGGCGGCGTGGGGCTCTTCAACGAAACTTGCCACCGCCGGGCCCAGCCAGTGATAACGGCGCGCAGAGCGGAAAGAGTCGTTAAAGCCCTGCTGCACTACGCACCACTCGCCACCGCTGGTGAAGAAGAAGCTGTGGTGATATAGCTGGAAACCGTCCTGAAGGGCCGTGTTGTCCACCTTCGCCGAAAGTTTGCTCGCGTATACGAGCGGCGCCGGGTCGCTTGAAAGCTTGTCGCAATAGGTCGTTATCTGGTCCGGTGTCTTTCGCGACGCGGCCCCCTTCCCTCCCGCTGCGAAGAATCCGAGATCGCGCTCCATGCCCTTGATGCCCTCTTTTACCGCACCGCAGGTCGTGGTGGTCACTCCGCTCGAATGCCAGTCGAACCCGAGCACGCAGCCGAACGCCTGAAACCAATAGGGATCGGAGAGCCGGACCAGAAGCTCGCCGGGACCGTATTCGGCAACCATGTGGCAGACGACCTCGCGGGCGAGTCTGACCATCCGCCCGAAAAGCCACGACGGGGCTTTTCCGCCGTGAAGGGGGAGCTGCGCGTAGCTGGTTCTCATAAATATGATGATATCGATTTGAAGCGGGACGGTCAACGGGGTTTTCGCTGATTTTAATTCTTGGACAGGGTAGTGATTTGGAGGAACGGGACTCGTAATACTAGGCGGCTAGGAATATCATTGCGCCTTGTTTTGCCTCGGTGAATTTGCGGCACCGGTTCAATGAAGGCGCCGGGTCGCCGTAAATACGCCAGCCGCAAACGCCCATGCATTCAAGCGGCAAAAGGCCCATGTATCCGAGCACGTCTTTTACGGGATATCCGAGGGCGAGTCCGACCTCATGAGGTATTTCACCGGTTTTTTCCCAGCGGTCTCTGATCTCTTTCAGAAACTGTCTGGGAGTTATGCCTACTCTGTAATTCAATTTGTCCTTCAGTATGCACGGCGGAACTCTCGAGAGGGCATCTGAAACTTTTTGATTGTTGTAGATTACCACCTTGGCGGTACCCGAGTCACGGTTAAGCGGTAGATAGTTGAAGCTCCAGCGTCCGGAGAGCGCTTCCATGACTTTGAGCTGACGATCGATGCCCAGACCGCACTGATCAGGACACAGGGTCAGAAGCTCTCCAGCCTTGCCGCCGAACAGTACGCCGGCTACGTGGATGAAGAGCCATTTCTGAAACTCCGACTCGTCGGTGTCGAGGGAGAAAACCTCTTCTTTCCAGTGGCGATAACTCTTGGATATTTTATCGATGATTTCCAGCATTCCGATCAATATCTGATAATTAATGAATCATGGAGAGGAGATAAGGCTAATACTAATTCCAAGTCCGGGCCTAAAATCCTCCCCCCATGTTGCAATATTGAATATCATTATCAATATAAATGATTTTAGCGCACTGTCAAGATGGAATTCAAGCAATAAAGGGCTCCGCTGTGTCTATTGTATAACAACCGATACAAACTATCCCGGTTAGGCCGCCCTAATTACAACAGTATGGATAGACTAATAGAGTCCCGGCAAGCATTATATAAATAGAGTAAATAAACGATCAAGGAGTGAAACAATGGCATATTCAATCGTTCCGGAAAAATGCATTCTGTGCGACGCTTGCAGACCTGTTTGCCCGCGTAATGCTATAAGCGCTGCCGAGATCGAAGAAACATATGTAATCAATCCCGATCTGTGCAACGACTGCCAGAATATTTCCCACGTTCGCTGTGTTCCGCAGTGCCCTGTAGACGCGATAACCGCGCCTCAGTAAAGCGGGAGGCGGACGGGGACATTAATCAGAATATCAGGGGGCTTTTCCCCGAATGGGAAGCGCCCCTTTTTTTATTTCGTCTACTTTAATCCTCTTCGATCTGCCTTACAGATATATTCTTTGAAACGGTGCGGGACAGAGCCACGGTTTTATCACCGAGCTCGATCGTGAGAGGGCCGTCGAAGGGGGCGATCTCCATAATCGTGATCACGCTATCGGGCACGATCCCAATGCGTTTCAAGTAGCTCAGCACGTCCTTGTCCCAGTCACTCACCTGGTTTACCACCAGCTTTTGACCGGCTTTCGCCACCCCGAGCGGGAAGCAAGACAGGTCCGGAATCTTTCCGTCTTTGCCGGGAATTGGATGTCCGTGAGGGTCGACAACCGGGTTTCCAAGCATTCTGTGCAGACGATCGGTCAGACGGTCGGAGACGACGTGCTCAAGCCTGCAAGCCTCTTCATGAACTTCATCGATAGCATAGCCAGCCATTTTTACGAGAAAGGTTTCGATGATACGGTGTTTGCGGAGCACGGACAAGGCTATGTGCTCGCCTTCGTCGGTCAGATTCGCTCCCTGTCGCCACTCATAGTTGACGTATCCGCGCTCGGAAAGCTTCTTCAATTGTTCGGAGACGCTCGGGAGGCTTACATTCAGGCCCTGAGCTATTTCTTTGGTATGGGCGTAAGTATTGTCGTTCAGAGTGAGCCGGTAGATCGTTATCAGGTACATCTCCGTTGCTTCCGTAAGCATGATTCTTATCCCTGATGGATTTACTCCCCGGACTATCTTACTGGCTTGAAGAGTGAATATATTTATTCTACTTCACTAAACGCGAACCACACAATTCGTTCATTCCGCATTAACGGAAGAGACTTCGGCCAGTAAGGAGAGATCGTCGCCGGAGAGCTTGAAACTCATGGAGGCCGCGTTCTGCTCCGCCTGCCTGACGTTTGACGCTCCCGGGATTACCACAACCCTCTCGCCCCTGAAGTTCATAAGCCAGTTTAGCGCGACCTGGGAAGGCGCGGCGTCATACTTTTGAGAAATGGAGGCGAGCGCTTCCACCACAGGTCCAGAACGTTCAAGATTTTTAACGGTGAGCGAGCCGTAAAGCCGCCTGAAGTAATTCCTCTCCCTCAAAAGCTCGGGACTCTCGTGAAACTTTCCGGTGAGCAGTCCGCGCGCGAGCGGCGAGTAGGCTATGATCGTAACGCCGAGGTCCTCGGCGGCGTCCAGTACGCCGTTCTTCTCTATCTCCCTGTCGAGCAGGCTGTACTTGACCTGGTTCGAGACGAGCGCCATGCCGTATCTCGATAGCTCCATATGCGCTTTTCTCATCTGCTCCGCCGAGAAATTGCTCACGCCGACGTATCTGATCAGTCCCTTGTTCGCCAGCCCCGCCATCTCTCTCATCTCGGAGGCCACTGACGAGAACGAAAAGGGATTATGTATCTGATGCAGGTCTACACGGTCCGTATCCAGATATGAAAGCCTCTTTCCTATGGTCCGTGAAATCGAGCCCGCCGTTCTCAAAAGCGGCCACCACTTCGTAGCTATTATTACATCTTCCCTCGGGACATTAAGCCTGCTGAGCGCGCGGGAAAGCGATTTCTCGGATTCGCCCCGCCCGTAGAGCTCAGCCGTGTCGAACCAGTTAACCCCGTTCTCTATCGAGACCCTTACTATCTCCTCTATCACCGAGTGGTCCGTCTCGGACCAGAACAAACCTGAAAACCCCTTCCCTCTGCTGAACTGAAGGCAGCCGAGCCCGACAGGGGATACGAACAGCTCCGACGTACCGAGCCTTCTAAGGTCTTTTGTATTTTCTTTCTTCACGCGCACGGCTCGCTTTCAAATAACTTATGAGTTAAATATAATAGCCGTATGGCAGAAAATAGACGAATCATAGACCTGGCTATAACCATAGAGCCCGCACCCGGCCCCGAGCATCAGAAGCTCGAGATCGAGTACGAGAAGCACGAGGATACGGCCGGGTACATGATGATGCGCTTTGAGTGCGGCAAGGAAGACCTTCCCGAAGGCCTCGGATGGGCCAACGAGTACGTCACTCTCGGTACGCACGTGGGGACGCACATGGACGCCCCCTGGCACTATCACCCGGTCTCCGAAGGCAAAAAGGCAAAGACGATCGACGAAGTCCCGGTCGAATGGTTCTACGGCGACGGCGTGGTCATAGACATGTGCCACAAAAAGCCCGGGGAGCTGATAACGACCGAGGATTTGAAAACAGCTCTTCAGAGTATCGGATACGAGCTGAAGCCGCTCGACATAGTGTTCGTTATGACCGGGGCGGACAAGCTCTGGGCTACAAAGGAGTACTGGTCCCGATTCCCGGGCCTGGGCAAGGAGTCCACGCTCTGGCTCTGCGAGCAGGGAATAAAGGTGATGGGAACCGACTCCGCCGGTTGGGACAGGCCGTTCTGGGCGATGGTGGAGGAATTCAAGAAAACGGGGGATTCGAGCGTAATCTGGGGCGCTCATTTCGCCGGTATCGAGAGGGAATACTGTCAGATAGAGAAGCTTACGAATCTGAATCTGCTACCATCGTATGGATTTAAGGTCGCGTGCCCGCCGGTGAAGATCAAAAACGCAAGCTCGGGATGGGTGAGACCGATAGCTATTGTTGACGATTAGCCTGCCGGAGTCCCTCTCCCGGGGATGCGAAGACCACCGTCCAGTATGTCTTGTAATCCGCGTCCTTGTTGTGAAAACAGGCGGCCCCTATCTCCGTGAAGCTCTGTCTCATGAGGTTCTCACAGTGCTCCGGGCTGAGGAGCCATGCCGCCACTACCTCTTCCGAGGATTCGCGCTCGGCGGATATGTTTTCTCCCACGCTCGTCCAGGGGTAACCGACTTCGTGGACCCTGTCGTCCACGTGGCTACCGTCGGAGCCTTTATGGCTGACGAAATCCCCGGTAGCCATATCCACCGAATGCTCCAGAGCCGCCCTCGCGAGAGTAGGACTCCACCTCACCTCTCCCGCGGGCGTGAAGATCTTGTACCCGCAGTTTCTGCTCTGCGCCCTCGCGCGGTTGATCAGATAGACCATCTTTTCCTTGGATACGTCGAAGTCCTCGCATCTGTAGGTATCGCTCGCGAGCACGTAAGCTATTTCGCTGTTCTTGCCGCAGCCGTAGAGAAGCAGAACGGAAGCGGAGATGAGGATTAGCTTCTTCACCGGTGACAAATATTATACTCGGCTTAAGCTGAATTATCATCAGCTTCCTGCATCCGGCTTTCAATGGCCGGCGCTTTCCTTGCCCCAGTGCTTCTTGATGAATTGATCCCTTCCGGAACCCCAGCGGTAGGCCTTATACTGAAGCTTGTCCTTCTTGTAGAACTTCTGGTGATACTCCTCGGCCGGGTAGAATTCGGTAGCTTTCGTGATCTGGACCACTATGGGTTTGTCGAACCTGCCCGACTCGGCAAGCTTTTTCTTCGAAGCCTCGGCAGCTTTCTTCTGAGACTCGTTGTGATAAAAGATCTCAGGGCGATACTGCTTGCCCCTGTCGACGAACTGACCTCCCGAATCGGTCGGGTCTATGTTCATCCAGTATACGTCGAGAAGCTGATCGTAGGTTATCTTTGACGGGTCGTACACGATTTCAATCGACTCCGCGTGTCCCGTTTTACCATATGACACTTCCTTGTACGTGGGGTTCTTCTCCGTACCGCCGGTGAAGCCGACCGTGGTCTTGACTACCCCGTCCAGGGCGTCGAACGGCGGCTGCATACACCAGAAGCACCCGCCCGCGAACGTCGCAACTTCGTAATTGTCTTCGGACATCATGTCCGTTTTATTTTTGGTTTCGTTTTCCTGGGCATGCAGCCACCCGAACATGCCCAAAACAATGAGCACCACAACCGGTAACATAAATCTTTTCATTTAAGCCTCCTTATTCCCGCCTTAACCGGGAATCGCATCTTTAACTATATTCTATATACGGCGGGTAATCCCGAAAAGTTTCATGCGAACAGTTTAAATCGCTGTATGTGCAGTGCGGAAGTTTAAGAATAACGGAAGCGACGTGTTCCAACTTCATTCTCTTTCAATCGGGATCATCTCGGCCTCTTCTTTTCGCCCCCTGTACACATAAACGGCTTCGAGCACTATCCAGACCGAGAGCGCGAGCACCACGGCGGAAAGAACGAGCAGAAGAGGGTTGTCGGAGAAGGCCTTAAAATTCCAGACCATCGAGGCGATAGTCATGAAAATGAGAAAACACATTGGAGCGAGGGTATATATGACGGGCCTGCCGGTCTTCCAGAGATACATGGTGACTACGAGCAGCGCGAGCCCGGCGACCAGCTGGTTCGTAGCGCCGAAAAGAGGCCACAGCAAAAAGCCGCCCGAGCCCGGCCCCTGCCCGGGATCCTCTGCCAGAATAGCCAGCAGGAGCGCGGGAATAATGGCCAGAAAAGCACCGACGTAGCGGTTCTTCAGGGGTTTTATGTTATACGCTTCGCCTAATTCGCCTATGATAAGCCTCTGCACACGTGCCGCGGTATCTAGCGAGGTCGCGGCGAAGCTTATCACAACGACGCTTATGAGGGTGATCGCGAATTCCTCGGGAATTTTGAGAGCCTGAAGGAAGGAAGAGGCGCCCAGAACGAAGTTGCTTATGCCTCCGTGTGTCGCCTGGTCCCAGGTCTCGTAGTGCGTGAGCCATTCTCCCCGGCTAATCCCCGCCGCAACGGCCAGCGTCGCGATCATGGCAAGCGTCCCCTCGGCGAGCATGGCACCGTATCCTATCATTCTTGAGTCACTCATTTTATTCAACTGTTTGGAAGTA
>Ga0307426_1001319_pt1 | contig 16477 bp, 17 predicted proteins | sample SalMarWE160340MG_FD_202165 | JGI IMG/M metagenome (GOLD analysis project Ga0307426, IMG submission 202165) | Salt marsh sediment microbial communities from the Plum Island Ecosystem LTER, Massachusetts, United States - WE1603-40 | ecosystem: Environmental > Aquatic > Marine > Intertidal zone >... | reverse complement strand
CGCAATGTAATTTATTCCGAGCGTATCCCGGTACATCTTTATCTCGTTGATACAGTCTTCGGGGGAGCCGATTATGAATCTCTCTTCGGCTAGGTGCTCGAATAGCGGGTCGTTGAGTCCCGTAAGCTGCTTTCCCCTGACGAACATCTTCACACCGAGAGAGAAGTAGTATTTGTACATGCTGATTATGTATTTATTCCCTCCCTCTACGGCCTCGTCCCTGTCCGGAGACACGTAAGTTTCCCTGAGTAAAATATGCTCGATATTTTCGGTGCTCCTGCCCGCTTTTTTGGCCTCGTCGTTGTAGTAGCCGAGCGTATCCCTCGCCATGTCCACTGTCCTTCCCGGTCCAATAAGGAGCGGATATCCGTACCTGCCCGCGCGTCTTATTGCTGGCTCTTCGAAAGCCCCGACGTAGATCGGTATCGGCTTCTGTACGGGTGAGGGTGTGATTTTCGCGTTTTCGAGGTTATATCTTTTTCCGTCGTACGAGAACTTCTCGCACGCGAACGCCTTCTCAAGCACTTCTATTCCCTCGTCCATGCGGGATGGACGCTGTTTCATCGGCACTCCCATCCCCTCGTACTCCTCCTTCCTGTATCCGAGCACGACTCCGAGGTTGAACCTGCCGTTCGAGATATTATCGACGACCACGGCGTCCTCGGCGACCCTGACCGGGTTCTGCAGTGGCAGAATAATTCCCGCGGAGCCGATTCTTATCTTGCTCGTTAGCGCTGCCATCGCTGCCGCCATGACCGCGGGCGACGGGCAGTAACCGTCGTCCAGAAAATGGTGCTCGGATATCCATGCGGAGTCGAAATTCACCTTTTCCGCAAGCTTCACCTGCTCTAGCGTATTGCGGTATAACTCGGGATGAGTGTATGGAAGGTCCTCGTGGGTCTGCATACCGAAGAGTCCTATGCCGAATTTCATAGATATTCCTCCTTCTCGTGTCGGGGCTTGCGTTATTATAACATCACCCCCTCCGTCCGTTCCAGCCCGCCTTTCTCATATTTTGCCCTGTTTCAGCGCAGATAGCCCTTGTGTTTTTTTCCCGCTTCGGTTTATAATGGGAAGATAAACCCAAGCGAGGTGTGATAATGGCAAAAGAAATTAAATTCGGACTCTCCGCTCCCATGCCTGGAGCGGACATGAAAGGACTACTGAAATTCTCCGTTATGGCGGACAAGCTCGGATTCGACACGGTCTGGTATCCCGACCACGTCGTTTTCGTTTCACCTACCGAGGCGCACGAAGCGTGGACTATAGCCACGGCCGCAGCAATGCAGACCAAAAATATTCACTTGGGAACGGTTTCAGACCCACACAGAATGCACCCCGCGGTATTCGCTCAGAGACTCGCGTCAATCGACCATATATCAAAGGGCAGGGTCACATTGACGCTCGGCGTGGGTGAGTCGATGAACCTCGACGCTTACGGGATTAAATGGGATAAGCCGCTGACGAGGCTCAGAGAGTCGATGGAGATAATGCAGAAGCTATGGGCCGCGGACGGCCCCATCGATTTTAAAGGTAAGTTTTTCAAGATGAAGGACGCTTTCTTACAGGTAAGCCCGTACAAGAGAAACAGGATTCCCACCTATATTGCGACGCATACGCCAAAGGGGCTGAAGCTAGCGGGCGAGCTTGGCGACGGGTGGCTGCCTATAGACCTCAACCCGGGCCTCTACGCCGAATATCTGGGCGCAATCAAAAAGAGCGCTAAGGAGGCGGGAAGGAAGATGAGCGAGATCGATCCCGCTCTCTGGGTATTCACCTCTCTCGGCAAGAACGAGGACGAGGCTTACAAAACGCTTGAGCCGTTTAAATATGTGCTCGTCATGCAGGATCAGCTCAAGAAAGCGGGCTACGATGTAAAAATCCCGGAGGAGTACCAGGGTTTGAATTACTTCAACGTCGTACCTCAGGACGAGGCTGGCAGGCAGAAGTTCAGACAGATCGGGCAGTTCTTCCCGCGCGAGGCTATCATGGACTTCACCATAACCGGCTCGAAGAAGGACTGCATCAAAAAAATAGAGAAGTATATAAGCAAGGGGGTAAGGCACTTCGTTCTGTTTTACAGGTTCAGCCCCGATCCCGAAAAAGCGCTCAAGACATACGCCAAGGACGTCATCCCTTATTTCAAGAGCTGATGTTCCGGCCTAATCTGAATCATAAAGGGGGTAATTCATTCGGATTGCCCCCGCTTTATTCCGAATCAGCGTTTTTCCCGTCAACCGAATTGTCCTTGAAATAGACGTTCTTGAACAACAGGAGATCGAGCGGGTTTGGCTCAAGCCCCTTGACGTAAGGCTTTATCATGTTCTGCTGGTTTGTAATGTAGAACGGCGCTATCGCAACGTCCTTTTCGGTCAGTATTACCTGTGCTTTATCGTAGAGCTCCTTCCTCTTGGCAGGGTCCTGCTCCGATGCGGCCTTTTCCACGAGCGCGTCGTACTCAGGATTACACCACCTGGTCCTGTTGTTCCCAGAGTTGCATGTAAACAGCGTCATGAAGTTATGCGGGTCCGGGAAATCCGCCCCCCATCCCGCGCGGTGAATCTCCGGCGGGTCGGTATTGATAGTGCTGAGATAGACCTTCCACTCCTGATTGTTGAGCTCGACGTCGATCCCCAGATACTCGTTCCACATGCTGTGAAGCGCCTCGGCGATCACCCTGTTGTTGCTCACGTCCGGCCAAAGGAACGTAACTTCGGGAAACCCCTTCCCTCCAGGGTATCCGGCCTCGGCCAGCCACTTCTTCGCCTGCTCCGGATCGAACTTTATCCCTATGTCAGCGTTGTATCCGAGCATATTCTTGGGTATCCAGGACGTGGTCACCATACCTGCGCCCTGTATGAGATTGACTATGCTCTGCCTGTCTATTGACGCAGCGAATGCCTTCCTCACAAGCGGATTATTGAAAGGCGGCTTCTCGACATTAAACGCGATATAGTTGTTTCTGAACTGAAAAGTGGTTACGAAATCGTCCAGGTCTTTTAGTCTCGGCACTTCGAGCGGCGGTATGCTCTTACTGTCGGCGTAATCGAGCTGGCCCGCTTCATACTGTGCCAGAGCTGAAGACGGATTTTCGTTCATTATCAGCTTTACCTTTTCAACTTTTGGCTGCTCTCCCCAGTAGTCGGGGTTTCTCGTAAGAATGATGTGATCGTGGTGCTTCCAGGAAGCCAGCTTGTAAGGCCCGAGCGTGGTTATATTCCCGGGCTCCGTCCACTTGAGTCCGTATTTCTCTACAATGTCTTTTCTTATCGGATAAGTGGACATAAATGCGAGCAGGCTTGGGAAATAAGAGGCAGGCCTTTTCAGCTTCACTTCAAGCGTCTTATCGTCGAGCGCCTTGACCCCTACCTTGTCAGGGTCTTTTATTTTTCCCGTGTTGTACTCCTCGGCGTTTTCAATGTCATACAGGAAATATGCATAATCCCCGCCCGTCTCCGGGCTCAGTATCCTCTTCCACGAGTACTCGAAGTCTCCGGCTTTCAGAGGCTTTCCGTCCGTCCACTTGACGCCGTCCCTGATTTTAAAAGTGTACGTTTTCCCGTCACCGCTTACCTCCCAGCTCTCGGCGAGCGCGGGTATGGGTCTGAAATCCTTGTCAAACTGCGTGAGCCCTTCCATCAGGTTATTGAGAATCGTATAAGAGGTCGTATCGGTGGCGAGCGACGGATCCAGAGTGGGGGGCTCGTTCCCTATGTTTATATTGAGGGTATCCTTCTGACTGATATCGATGTCATCGCCGTCATTAACACAGCCGGTGATGAGGAATAAACAAATCAGAATAAAGAAAATTCTGGCGGTCATCATCTGTTAAGCATATTGAACGTACGATGCGTTGTCTAATCCGTAGTTATTCAGGCGATCCTGGTCTCTTCCGAGACTTCGTAAGCCACTATACTTACGCCATTCTCGACGACGAGTTCGGGAAACGCCTTCTCGAACTCCTTGAAATGAGGCTCTTTGGAATGCAGGGTCAGATCGTCACGGCTTCGCCACCTTTCGTAGAAAGTGAATGAATCGGGTTCGAACGGGTCCTGGAGGAACTCGTAAAAGATGCAGCCGTCCTCGCTCCGCGACGGCTCGAGGAGACCCTTCGCCATATCTATCATCTGCTGACGTTTCTCCGGTTTCGTTATGAATTTAGCGATAACTATAAGCATGCTTTGCCCCTTTACAAACAATATCAAAAACCGTAGTATAGGCACTGCGTATTTCTATTTCAAGTAAGACGGCAAGCTGTCGGGAGGTAAAATGTCGAACGATAAATACGAGCAGGGCCTTAAAAAGCTTGAGGAAATTTCACCGGGTGCCGCGGAAAGGACCAAAGCGAGCCTTAACGACATTGCGCCCGACATGGTGCGCTATCTTATGGAATTCGTCTTCGGCGAGATTTCATCACGGCCTGGTCTCGATATGAAGTCGCGCGAGATTACGGCAGTCGCGGCTCTGACGGCTCTCGGAACCGCGCCTACACAGCTTAAAGTCCACATCAAGGGCGCGCTCAACTGCGGCTGCACGAGGGAAGAAATAGTCGAGGTATTGATACAGACACTCGTTTACGCCGGATTCCCCGCCGCGCTTACGGGACTGAGACTCGCCAAAGAGGTCTTCCAGGAACTGGACGGCAAAGTATAGAATATATCGAAAGCTCAATTCTTTCTTTGATGAAATAAATAGAGACTTTGACCACTCCGCATTGTATTATGTAATAAGTAAATGATTCTGTGTTGTGGCGATAAAGGACCGCAGGCTGTAAATCTAAATGCCGTTTTGAAATAAGGAGAATGAAATGAGATTTTACATGATGCTTCTCGGCTTGATCCTGTCACTCGGTTTTATTTCTTCCTGCGCGAAGCCCCAGGGCTACAGCCCGCAGTCGAAAAGGGCTTATATCCAGCAAATGAAGACCAATACGCTCGCCGACCTCTACGCCGCAAAACCTGTCACGAGAGACCTGATCGAGCACGCTGCCGGCTACGGCGTGTTCAGCAACATCAGCACTCAGTTCCTCGTGGTCGGATCGGGTAACGGTTACGGCATCGTAGTTGATAAAACCACCGGCAAGGAGACTTATATGAAAATGGCCGAGGGCGGCATCGGTCTCGGCGTGGGCGTCGTAGATATGAGGGAAGTGATAATTTTCAACAGCGCGATAGTTCTGAACGAGTTTATCCGCAAGGGATGGGATTTCGGCGTGCAGGGCGACGCTGTTCTGAAATCGAAGTCGGAAGGCGCGGCTGCCAGCGGGACGATACCTTTTGATTCCGATATCGTCATCTATCAGCTCACCAAGCAGGGCGTTGCACTTCGTACTAATGTAGGCGCGGAGAAATACTGGATAGACAGCGAGCTTAATTATTACTAGACACCGGTAAATATTCACCACAAGCGTGTTTAAAGTGAATGTAGTCCTGAAAAATCAGGATTAATACACAACTGGATCAGCACGCCCCTTCTCTTCATGGGAGAATTGCCGACATAGGTTTACATATGCGTCATTCCCCAATAAACTCCGTACATTCGTTATATCAACCGGAGTCTGAAAAGTATCTTATGAGTTACAAAATCGTACTCGCCTCATCCTCGCCGCGCAGGAAAGAGCTTCTCGAAACAGTGGGTATTCGCTTCGAAATCGTAAATCCTACCGCCGATGAAACGGTGATCGGAAACGAGACTCCCGAGGATTTCGCGCTAAGGGTTTCCGTCGAGAAGGCATCGTCCGTTTCAAGTCGTCTGGATAAGCAGTGCGTCGTGATCGGAGCCGATACGGTCGTTATAGTAGACAGTGAGATTCTCGGAAAGCCCTTCGATGAGGACGAAGCTGCGTCAATGCTCAATAAAATTTCAGGACGGGAGCATCGCGTGCTCACGGCCTTCTCCATTCTAAAGCCTACGGGTGAGGTTCTCCACAGCGAGATAGTAGCCACCCGAGTAATGGTTAAGCCCCTTGCGGCTCATGAAATAGAAGGTTACATTAAGACCGGAGAGCCTATGGATAAAGCCGGGGCCTACGGCATTCAGGGTATAGGCTCTTTTATGGTGAAAGAGATTGAAGGCTCATATACGAACGTGGTGGGCCTTCCGCTTGTCGAGCTTCTTCAGGCGCTCGTGAATCTGGGAATAGTAGAGCTGTTCAGTGCCGATGGATGTCAGAAGTAACCTGGAAGCAGTAAAGGATAGAATACGGAAAGCCGCGGAAAGGGCGGGCAGGAATCCGGCTGATATAAGACTGGTGGCGGTAACCAAGCAGGTGGAACCGGAACGCATTATTCAAGCCGCACAGGCCGGAGCCCGAATATTCGGCGAGAATTACGCCCAGGAGCTGAGGGACAAGTACGAGGCGGTTGAAAAAAGCGTCGAAGAACAAGTCGAGTGGCATTTTATCGGGCGGCTTCAGCGGAACAAAGTCAAGTATTTGATCGGAAGGGTAGAGCTCATTCATTCGCTCGACTCCGCTTCGGTCGCCGAAGAGATAAACAAGAGAGCTGAAAAGGCGGGGATAAAAATGCCCGTCCTGATTGAGGTAGACGCGGCTCAAGAGGAGTCGAAAGGGGGCATTAAAGCGGCGGAGGTCGGTGAATTTATAAACGGGCTCGCGGAGTTCTCATCTATAGAGATACGAGGTCTTATGACCATGCCGCCCTATTTCGACGAGCCCGAGCTTGCGAGGCCTTACTTCAGGAAATTGAGGGAGCTTAGAGATGAGCTCAAAAATAAATTTCCGCTTGTGAAGGAGCTCTCGATGGGCATGAGCGGAGATTTCGAGGTGGCGATAGAGGAAGGGGCTACGTTGGTGAGAGTAGGCTCGGCAATTTTCGGGCCGAGACCCGAATAGTACCAGAGGCAAAAAGAACATGGCAAAAATAGGATTCATCGGCGGCGGGAACATGGCCGAGGCTCTTGTAAAGGGGTTAATCACATCCGGCACGGTCAAGAATGCGGATATCATGGTCAGCGACGCTCTCGCGAAGAGGCTGGATCACATGAAGTCCGTGCACGCAGTTAAAACAACCGGCGACAACAGAGAGGTGGCCGGGAAATCCGATCTTATTATACTGTCGGTCAAGCCGAATTCGATCAAAAAGGTAATCACCGAAATCAAATCCAAAGTAACGTCCAAAAAGCTTTTAGTGTCTATTGCAGCGGGTATTCCAACTTCCCTTATTATAAAAGCCCTCGGCAGTAAGAAGGCGAAGATAGTTCGCGTTATGCCAAATACACCCGCTCTCGTGCTTGCGGGTGCGTCGGCTCTTTACTGCAGTCCTTCGGTGACTGCGAAAGAGAAAGAGAGTGTGCAGAAGATATTCGAGTCGGTCGGTATCGCATATATAGTCGATGACGAAGGCCTGATGGACGCCGTTACGGGCCTCAGCGGGAGCGGACCCGCGTTCGTATCGATGTTTGTCGAGGCCCTCTCGGACGGCGGAGTCAAGATGGGACTGACCAGGGAGCTTGCATTGAAGCTGGCGGCACAGACGGTTTTCGGGGCCGCGAAAATGATTATAGAAAATGGGTCGCACCCGGCGGAACTCAAAGATAGGGTGTCTTCACCCGGCGGTACTACTATTGAGGGCATACACAAGCTTGAGTCAGGAGGATTCAGGGCGAACGTTATCTCTGCCGTCGAAGCGGCCGCAAACCGTTCGAGAGAACTATCCAAGGAGGGGAAATAGTGAGTGTTTTAGGAAATTTTGCCGTTGCGGTCGTAACGGTACTAGACATATTACTTAATGTTTACATGTGGATAATCGTAGCCAGAGCAATAATATCATGGGTCAGTCCTAATCCTTATAACCCGATTGTCAGTTTTCTTTACATGGCCACGGAGCCTGTGCTAAGATACGCGCGAAGGATCATTCCTCCCATAGGCGGCACGCTGGATTTATCGCCTATACTAGTGCTTGTGGCGATTGTGTTTCTCCGGCAATTTCTGATACAAACCCTTATGCAGTTTGCGAGGGGGCTTTAATTCACGCTATGGCCGGACCGTATGCGGCCATCAATGTATTAATACAGCCGAGATCCTCGCGGGATGAAATAGTCGGCATGCACGATGGAAGGTTGAAAATCAAAATTTCAGCCCCTCCGGTCGACGGCAAGGCAAACGAAAGACTGACGGAGGTTCTTGCAAGAGTCTTTCACATTCCCAAATCAAGTGTGGAAATAATCAGAGGCAGGTCATCGAAGCTCAAAACCGTCAGATTAGCCGGCGTCGATACGAAAACCCGTGAAGAATTCCTGTCTAAATTCCGGTGATCGTTCAATAGGTCATGGCTGATATTGTGGTAGACGGCGAGAAAATCCATTATGTAAAGAGCGATAAGATAGAACCCTCACGTCCGACCGTATTGTTCATACACGGGGCGGCGCAGAGGATCGACACGTGGAAATTTCAGCTCGATCTTCTGAAAAACCATCCTGATTTTAATATAATAGCGCCCGACCTTCCCGGCCACGACCAATCGGAAGGAACGGGGCGGCGGTCTGTTGCCGAATATACGGCTTTTATGATGAGATTCATCCAGACGCTCGGGCTTAATGACATTATTCCCGTCGGTCATTCGATGGGAGGGGGTATCGCTATGCTGCTGGCTGTCGATCATCCCGAAATGATAAGCGCCTGGGTCCTCGTCGATACGGGAGCGAAGATGCCGGTTGCGGAACAAAGCCTGAAGACGGTGAAAAACAACTATAAGTCGTTCTGCGACAACTCGCCGAGCAGGATGTATGCCGACGGCTCACCCGATGAGCTGAAAAGGGAATACAAGGCGGGATTGCTCGATACATCACCGGAGGTCAGTTATTGGGATCTTATTGCCTGTAATGAATTCGATATCTCAGACCGTATAGGCTTGATAGGCGTGCCTACTCTCATCATATCCGGGGAACTCGACATTCTCACACCTGTGAAATACGGGGAGCACCTTCATGAAAAGATCAAAGAATCTTCCTTTCACGTGATAAGAGACGCGGGGCATTTCGTTATGCAGGAGAGCCCGGAAGAGTTCAACAGTCTTTTGCTCGATTTTCTTCATAGATAATATAAGGCCTTCCCGTAGTGTAAATCTCACCCTGTACCCGATTTCGTCTATTGAAAATGCACCTACGTATATTTATATTGTAAAGAGGCGGGGAGCAATGATTTGTGCAACCTTCGTACGAAAAAATACAGGGATTGAGGTATGTTAGGGTGCGGGAATTAGTTGTTTTCATATTATTTATGACATTTGTTTTTGCGGCTCGGAATGCCGAAAGTATGGATTATGTCTTCAACGATGTTGAAAATATATTCGTTGAAGTCCCCGAGCAATCCTGTTACAACTACACGTTCCTCGATAAAGATTCCGTAAATGGAACACTACTGGAAAAAGGGAAATATTCAGACAACCGGGAACCGGGAAATCCGGTTTTCTACGATTCGAAGATGAAAGTCTGTAGAAATAACAATAAAGTCTCGCTTTCGTCTCTCTCCGCTGTAGACGGTCGGAAAACCGCAAATACTTCAACCGATGGTACGTTGGGCAGTTATTCGCTGCTGCCGAATCCGGAAATAGGCTTCGTTGAGGACGGACAGATAAACTACAGTAGTTTTCATTCCGGAAATACCTTATTCCTGGGCGGCGTTGTGCCGTTTGTAGCTGTTCCGGACAGCGATCTCGCGAACGAAGACCACTTCTTCAACAACGAGAGCTTTTCGTTTTTTCTTTATTTTAAGCACAAGTTTTAAACAGCGGCATATTCACAATCATACTTTTCTCGTCCTTTATATTCCGGCGCGCGATTTTATTGCATAACCGTCTCCCTTTACTCAAATCTCTATTTTGTTAAAATAGATGCAACTTTTTTCATAGGGAGAGAAGAAATGAAAATAGCACTTTTAGGCGGTACCGGAGATATAGCGGAAGGACTGGTGCTCAGGTGGTCAAAGGTCGGGCACGAGATCTTTATTGGCTCAAGGAGCGACGAGAAGGCCAAGGGAATCGCGTCCGAATACATTGAAAAGCTGAAAGAGCTGGGAGTCGAGCCCAAAATTCAGGGCATGCCCAATCCGGAGGCGGCAAAAGCGGCGGAGGTAATCATCATCAGCATTCCTCCTGAATACGCGGCATCTACGATAAGCCAGGTAGGGGACAACATTACCAATCAGATAGTCGTAACGCCGGTGGTTTCGATGAAGAGGGAGGGTAAGGCCTTTCTGTATAACCCGCCGTCCCAGGGTTCTTCTGCGTTCGAAATAAAGGAGGCACTGCCTCCGACCGCAAAGCTGGTGTCGGCGTATCATAACCTTCCGGCAAAGGAGCTGAGCGAGATCGATAGGGATCTGGACTACGATGTTGCCATTTGCGGCGACGACGAGGATGCCAAAGAGGTAATAAAGAAGCTGACGGAAGAAATGCCGAACCTCAGGGTTCTGGATGCCGGGCCTCTCGAGGTATCACCGATGATAGAGGCGATGACGCCTCTTATCGTAAACCTGAACGTCAGGTACAAACCGCAGCATTTCTCAGTTAAGTTCGTGTAAATTCGGGAGAGGCGGCTTAAGCGCCGCCTCTACTCACCCACGATCTGTATAATTACTTCCCTCGACCTCGGCCTGTTGTCAAAATCGACCACTATAATCTGCTGCCACGTTCCGAGTAACAGTTTTGAGGAGGAAAATGGCACTGTGAGCGATGCGCCCTGAAGCGCGGCCCTAACGTGCGAATAGCCGTTTCCGTCGCCCCATCTCGCGTCGTGGTGGTAATGAATTCCCCTGGGCGCGATCCTGTCCACGGCCTCGCTGAAATCTCTCACCGCGCCGCTTTCGTATTCTATCGTAGTAACGCCGGCGGTCGAACCGGGTATGAATACGGTCGCCGTACCGGAGGATAATCCTGACTCGGCGACGCACCTGGCGACCTCGTCTGTCACATCTATTACGTCCGTATCCCCGCGGGTTTCAAATCTCAGATTTTTCGTAACAACTGCCACATTCATTCTCCTACAAAAGCTTTAGCTGTGTCGGCTTTTCGAGCGGAACCGCTTCGTATCCCCTCGTCTGAAGAGTCCTCGCGAACTCGCCCGAATGACCGCCTGTAAGGTACACCTTTACTGGCTTCATCAGTTCTACAAACCGGAGCAGGTCGGCGTGGTCGGCGTGGTTGCTCAGCGGGAACGCCTCATCAGCTTTAAATACTTTCATGATATGGGGTTTCTCGTCGGCGGAGTGCTCCATCAATATCGCCGTTCTCCTGTGTTTAATTTTGTTGATATTCTTTGATTCTCCCTTGTGCGGAGGAAAGATAAGCACTTTTCCCTCGGTTTTTTTCGGCTTGAATGATTCGTATCCGGAGAACTTGATTCCCAGCTCTTCGTACACTTTAACGGACCTGTATACGGACTTGTGCAGGCTGAGTTTGTAACCGGCTTCCGACAATATCTTGACTGTCTCCTCCGCCTTCCCCAAAGTTTCCGCGAGTATCACGGGCGAGGCTCCGGAGGCGAGTGTGTCGTCTATAAATTCTACCAGAGAGGCTACAACCTCTCCTGCTGGGGGAAACGCGTATTTTGGCGCACTGTAAGCGCACTTCAGGATAACTGTCGGACACCTTTTTATCTGCGCGGGGGGCGCGGTCAGGGATTCGCGCACGTTGATATCTCCAGTGTATATAATCGTGTCGCTTTCCGTATTCACAATTATCTGAGAAGCGCCGGGCATATAACCCGAAGGTATCAGCTCTACCTGTACGTTGCCTATGGTGAAAGGCCTCTTGTACGGGCAGGCGAGGGTAACGGATTTTTTGATCCTCTTGTCCAAGAGCTTTATTGTTTCGGGCGTTGCAATAACCTTTTCGGGGGGAGAAAACCTTCCGATGTTTGCGCTCGATATAAATGAAAATTTTGCCTTCTTTACGGAATCGAACCGAAGGTCTGTACCTAGTAGATGAATCCCTCTGTCATACTCTATCATTCGGGTGAGACTAGTCTACTTCCTGATGCCTGTTTTTCAAGCCGATCATGTCTCATGAATAATTGGAATCTTAAGGCCCCTAATTCCGGTTGACAAGGAAATACTATAACGGTGATACTTCTAAAAACAGCCGCTTTTCAGGCGGAAAGAATGGCCGCCAGATTTAACAAAACTCGCACGGGAGTGAAATTAATGGACAAGACCGAGAATCTTCTAAAGGAGCTGACCGAGACCCACGGCATACCCGGTTACGAAACCGAGATTAGGACTGTTATCAGGAAATATTTCAAACCGCTCGGTGAATTGAGCGAAGATAATATGGGAAGCGTCATCTGCCTGAAGAAAGGCAAGTCAACCGAACCAAAGATAATGCTTGCCGGACACATGGACGAGATAGGCTTCATGGTAAAACACATTTCGTCAGAAGGTTTTATCAAATTCACCACACTGGGTGGCTGGTGGGATCACGTGCTCCTCGGGCAGAGGGTAGCTATCAAAACCGGCAAAGGCGACGTTATCGGCGTGATTGGCGCCAAGCCTCCGCATCTCCTGTCTCAGGACGAGCGCTCCAAGCTCGTGCAGAGAAAAAATATGTACATCGATATAGGCTCGACGTCAGAGAAGGAAGTAGAGAAGGCAGGCGTCCGCGTGGGTGATCCGATTGTGCCCGTAAGCGAGTTTACGGTTTTGGCGAATCCCAAGACTTATATGTCAAAGGCGTTCGACGACCGGGTAGGATGCGGTGTGGTTATCTCCGCGCTTCAGTCTCTGTCCGGCAATAAGCACCCGAATACGCTCTACGGTGTCGCCACCGTGCAGGAGGAGGTAGGCGTCAGGGGCGCGAGCACCAGCGTCGAGATGGTAAACCCCGATATCGCGATAATTCTCGAATCGGACATCGCGGGCGACGTTCCGGGAATAAAGCCCGATGAGTCGTCCACAAAACTAACCGGGGGCCCGTCGCTGCTTCTCTATGACGCTCGCATGATACCTAACCTGAAGCTGCGCGATCTGGTTATCGATACGGCGAAGAAAGCAAAGATACCGCTACAGTTTACGACAATGGAGGGCGGGGCCACGGACGGCTCTGTCATACACCTCTACAAAAACGGCGTGCCTACTGTCGTCATCGGAGTCCCGACGCGCCACATACACAGCCACAACGCTATAATACACAGGGAAGATTTTGACAATACGGTCAAGCTGCTCAAGGGAATCGTACAGAAGCTGGACAAAAAAACCGTAGGTGAAATCAAATCGTTTAAATAGGGAAACCGATAGCTCGGTGTTGCGAATGTAGATGAGTCTTGATTCCACTCCGATACGCGTTACCTGCATCCAAATAACTGGTAAACTTAATCCACTTTGGATTCCATTAAGATTACAGGAGCGAGAGAGCACAACCTGAAGGATGTGACTCTCAGTCTGCCCAGAAGGAAACTTGTCGTTATTACCGGCGTAAGCGGCTCCGGGAAGTCCTCGCTCGCTTTCGACACTCTTTTTGCCGAGGGGCAGCGGAGATACATGGAATCCCTTTCCGCCTACGCGAGACAGTTCGTCGAGAAGCTGGACAAACCTGACGTGGACGCTATCGAGGGGCTGTCCCCCTCCATATCCGTCGATCAGAAGACCTTTCAGAGAAACCCCCGGTCCACCGTAGGCACAATAACGGAGATCTACGATTTCCTCAGGCTACTGTTCGCGCGCCTGGGTACTCCTCATTGTCCTAATTGCGGCATAGAGATTTCAGCCCAGAGCGTCGACAAGATGATAGAGCGCGTATCGGGTCTTGGAGAGGGCGAGAAGGTTACCGTCTATTCACCAATAGTTCAGGGCAGGAAGGGGGAGTACCGCAAGGAGCTCGAGGAGCTCAGGAGCGAAGGATTTCTCAGGGTCAGGATAGACGGCCGCCTCCACGATCTGGACGAGGATATAAAATTAAAAAAGCAGAAGAAGCATACGATTGAATTGCTCGTCGACGTGATCGCGATCAGGCCGGGCAATCTGAGTGATAGGATAGGCGAGTCGCTCAAGATAGCGCTCAAACGCTCCGGAGGAACCGCGAGGGTGGAAACGGCGAGCGGTCAGACGCTTACGTTGAGCGACAAATTCGCATGTCCGGAGTGCGGGTTCAGCTACCCGGAAATCTCCCCAAGGCTATTCTCGTTCAACAGTCCTTACGGCTCCTGTCCGGAGTGTCACGGTCTGGGCGAGACGTGGTTCTGCGACCCCGAGCTTCTGATAGATGAAAATCTCTCAATTGAGGGAGGCGCGATAATACCGTGGAGGAACTCGTCCTACTTCAAGCGTCTTATCAAAGGCGTCTCTGAATATTTCGGGTTCGATATTTCAATCTCCTTCAAGAAGCTCCCGGCTAAGGACAGGAAGACGATAATATACGGCTCTGGCGATGAGGAGATAATATATTACCGGGAGAAGCGCGGGAGGAAGCTCAAACGTAGCGTTACTTACGCGGGCGTTACCGGCATTATTACGGAGTGGTATCAGGAAACGGATTCCGCGCCCGTAAGGGAGAAGCTGTCGCAATTTATGCGAACGGCGGAATGCCCGGAGTGCAGCGGCGCAAGGCTAAGAAAGGAAGCTCTTTCGATACTCATAGACGGTAAATCGATACATGACGTGACAATAATGTCCGCACTCAAAGGCCTTTCGTTCATAGAAAGCCTAAATTTCTCCGCGCGGGAATTCGAGATAGCCGAACGGATAATAAAGGAGATACAGGCCCGTCTGACCTTTTTAAACGACGTGGGGCTCGGTTACCTGACTCTTGACCGCTCCGCCCCCACTCTCTCGGGCGGGGAAGCTCAGAGGATAAGGCTTGCGACTCAGGTCGGCTCGAAGCTCACCGGCATCACTTACGTGCTCGACGAGCCTACGATAGGCCTTCATACGAGAGACAACAAGAGGCTTATTGCCACTCTTAAATCACTCAGGGACAGCGGGAACAGCATCATAGTGGTGGAGCACGACGAAGACACCATCAGGAACGCCGATTTTATTGTCGACATAGGTCCGGGCGCGGGCGAGAAGGGAGGCCGTATAGTTGCCGAGGGCGGCGTAGAAGAGGTGATAAGCCGCGGGGAATCCCTCACTGGAAATTACCTGTCGGGGAACTTTACCATCCACACGCCTGAAAAACGCAGAAAGCCCGCGGTCTATATAGAGATAAAAGGCGCTTCCGAACACAATTTGAAAGACATCGACGTCTCGTTTCCGCTGGGGGTGTTCACATGCGTCACGGGCGTTTCAGGCTCGGGAAAGAGCACGCTCGTGCTGGATACTCTATACAACGCGCTCGGTAAAAAACTGTACAGAAGCAAGGAGCCGGTCGGGAAACATTCAAAGCTGAGCGGGGATGAATACATTGATAAGGTAGTTAACGTGGAACAGACCCCGATAGGAAGAACGCCCAGATCAAATCCCGCGACCTACACGGGGATATTCACTCCGATCAGGGAACTGTTCGCAATGCTTCCTCAGGCCAATATGCGCGGTTATAAACCCGGCAGGTTCAGCTTCAACGTGAGGGAAGGCAGGTGCGGCGTCTGTCTCGGCCACGGGACTGTTAAGATCGAGATGCATTTTCTGCCGGACGTTTATGTCACCTGTGAGAGGTGCGGGGGAAGCAGATACAACTCCGAGACGCTTGAGGTAAAATACAACGGCAAAAGTATAGCCGATGTGCTGGATATGACCGTGAGCGAGGCGGCGGAGTTTTTCGCCAACATACCTCAAATAAAATCAAAGCTGGACGTGCTCGAAGCCGTGGGGCTCGATTATATAAGGCTCGGCCAGCCGGCTACCACTCTTTCGGGCGGCGAGGCGCAGAGAATCAAGCTGTCGAAGGAGCTGTCGCGGCGTTCGACCGGCAAAACGCTGTACATACTCGACGAGCCCACGATCGGTCTTCATTTCGACGATGTAAAAAAACTACTGCACGTCCTTCAGCAGCTGACGGACATGGGTAATACGGTAATTGTAATAGAGCATAATCTGGACGTGATAAAATGCGCCGACTATGTAATCGATATGGGTCCAGAGGGAGGCGAAGAAGGCGGAATCGTCGTAGCTCACGGGACGCCTGAGAAGATATCCAGGGCTAAAGGCTCATATACCGGATTATTCTTAAAAGAATTTTTGCGAAACGGCAAACACCGGCCTAAGAGGACACACTAATTGAATTTCATACAGTCAGTAATACTGGGGGCCGTACAGGGGATAACGGAATTTTTTCCTATAAGCAGCACCGCGCACCTCGTGCTGTTCCCATGGTTTTTTTCATGGCACGATGAGGGTCTGCCTTTTAATGTCGCGCTTCACGTAGGAAGCTTGATAGCTATTATAGTTTATTTCTGGCGTGACTGGCTTCTGATAATAAATGAATTCTTCAAATCTGTAACCGAGAGAAGCTTTGAGGGACGTCCGAGCGGAAGGATAGGCTTGTATCTCATTATAGCCACAATCCCGGGCGCCGCGTTCGGTGTTTTG
>Ga0307426_1001318_pt1 | contig 16483 bp, 16 predicted proteins | sample SalMarWE160340MG_FD_202165 | JGI IMG/M metagenome (GOLD analysis project Ga0307426, IMG submission 202165) | Salt marsh sediment microbial communities from the Plum Island Ecosystem LTER, Massachusetts, United States - WE1603-40 | ecosystem: Environmental > Aquatic > Marine > Intertidal zone >... | reverse complement strand
CCTCGGCCCGAATTTCGGCGTAGCGGGTCGGTTCCTGAGCCGCCAGTTGGTCGAGAAGGTTGACGCCTTCGCACTCGGTCTCGGCGGCGGCGGGGGACGCGAGCAGTGCCGCCGCCAACGATACGATTCGCAGCTTCGCCGTCGCAGGCCGCATCACAAAGCGACCGTCAACGCGCGTGGGTGAGCCGCGCCAGGGCGATCAGCGCAGGCGAATGCGCCCGGCTTCAAACAGCGTCCGGCAGTCGGTCGCATCTTTCTTGATCTCGTCGAGACCAGAGAGCACCGAACGGCCGGGCCCCACGAACCGCGGATCGTCACATTCGCCGTCCTCGGGCCACTCGCCGGTGTCGGTTCCAAAATCGATCTCCGAGACGTCTGCGGGCGCCAGCGCGACGCGGCCGTTTTCGAGCGCGTCCAGGCAGTCGTCGGCGTCATGCATGCTGTCTTCTTCGAGGAGCTTCGCGGCCATCCCGAGGCCGGCAAAGCGCGGATCGTCGCATTCGCCGTTGCTCGCCCAGAAGCTGGAATTGTCGCCAAGCTCGACATCGGGCACGACGATGTCGGATTTGAGCATCACCGTGCCGGCTGCGTACGCGGCACGACAGTCGGTGGCGTCGTTCCTGATCTCTTCTTCGTCGTCGATGGTCGAGGCGCCTGGCCCGACGAAGCGCGGGTCGTCGCACTCGCCGTCCTCGGTCCAGCTGCCGCCGTCGGTGCCGAAATCGATGCCGTCGGCCGTCACTGATTCCTGCGTGCCCATCTCACCGAGAAGCGTGATCTCGCCGGCGTTGAAGGCGGTGCGGCAGTCGGAGGCATCGTGGCCGCGATCCTCGTCGAGCAGGGTCGCCGCCATCGCCGATCCCTCGAAGCGCGGATCGTCGCACTCGTCGTCGTTGGACCACTGGCTGGAATCGTCACCAAACCCGATCGCGGCGTCGAGCTCCAGTCGCCCGGCATCGTAGGCCTGCTCGCAATCGGTGGCGTCGTGCAGGATGTCTGCCTCCAGAAGCGGGGTCTGGGTCATACCCGGACCGGCAAATCGGGGATCGTCGCATTCGCCGTCGTTTGACCATTGGCCGGAGTCATCGCCGAAATCGATGGCGAAGGCTGGCGGTGCGGCCGTCAGCAGCAACGCGGCGGCGGTGAAGGCGAGTAAACGGGCGGATCGGAAAGGCAGGCTCATGGCATTTCCCCTGTTTGGGAGGAAGGCGAGCTTAGGGGCCCGACGCCGCAGAGACAACCGGCAAGCACCCCGCGGGGTAAAAGATAGCTTAGCCGCTGCGGGGGTGGGCGGCGCGGTAGGCCTCGAGCAGCCGCTCGGTGTCGACGCGGGTGTAGATCTGCGTCGTCGACAGCGAGGCGTGTCCGAGCAGCTCCTGAATGCCACGCAAGTCGCCGCCGCGCGCCAGCAGATGGGTGGCGAAGGAATGGCGCAGCGCGTGCGGGGTCGCCGAAGCCGGCAATCCCAGCGCGCCGCGCAGGCGTACCAGCCGGCGCTGCACCATGCGGGGCGACAGCGGGCCGCCCCTGGCGCCGCGGAAGAGGGGTTCGTTGGGAGACGGTTTGTGGGGGCTGAGATCCAGATAGGCGCCGATCGCCTGCCGGACGGCCGGCAGCACCGGCACCAGGCGGGTCTTGGACCCCTTGCCGGTCACTCTGATTGCGCCGTCCCCGGCGAGATCGGCCGCGGTCACGGCAAGCGCCTCGGCAATTCTGAGCCCGGCGCCGTACAGAAGCATGAACACCGCCGTATCGCGGGCGACGATCCAGGGTTCCTCGCCGTCCGCGGGCGGGCTGTCGACCAGCCGACGCGCCTCGGTCTCGGTCAGCGCCCTGGGCAGCGGCCGGGGCGCCCTCGGGGCCTTGACGGCGGCCAGCGCATCACCGGACGCCAGCCCTTCGCGCTCGAGGTGGCGAAACAGCGAGCGTAGCGCCGACAGCGTCCGGGCAAGCGAGCGGGAGCCGGCTCCGGCCGACCGGCGGTTTGCCAGAAAGGCGCGGAAGTCGGCGGGCCGGAGACCCATCAGTGCCGCCCCGTCGACGGTGCCGCCAACATGGCCGGCCAGGAAGGCGATGAACTGCCTGAGGTCGCGTTCATAGGCGCCGAGCGTCTTGGGCGCCAGCCGTCGCACTTGCGCTAGCTCGCCGAGCCAGTCGTCGATCCAGCCGCGCACCTCGGCGTTGGCGGGGATCAGGATTTCTGCCATCTGTCTCCAGGCCAGTCGGAGCTGGGCGAAGGCGATTCGGCCGCCATCATAGCGCTTCGAGGTGAATCATTGGCGAACCGGCGACCGCCGGTTCAATCGCCGGGATGCCAGTGCTAGATTCGGCCCGCGCTCCGCCCTTGAGCCGGGGAGGCCGTCCATGCTGGACCCAATCACCATTGGCGGGTGGGCCGGCATTGCGGGGTCGGTGCTTTTCGTGGCGATCTTTTCGTTTCTTGCCTGGACACTCGGCTTCGCCATCGGCGTTTTGATGACCGCGCCGGGCCCGCCGACACCCGGCGCCTGATCGCGGCGCAGATCGCCGACCCCTGGCTCTGTGCAGCGTTGGCACGAAACCCCTTTTCTTGGCGCGGCGCGGTTGTGTACTCTTTTTGTTCGCGACTCGGGGGGCGGACGGCGGCTGATGGCGATTGCGCCGGAAATCGTGGCGGTGATGGTGCCGGTGGCGGTCGAGCGGCCGTATTCGTATCGGGTGCCGGACGGCATGGACGTCGAGAGGGGCTCGATCGTTTCGGTGCCGCTGGGCCCGCGCGAGATCGTCGGCGTGGTCTGGGGGCCGCCCGCCGACCAAGTGGCCCACAACCGGCTGCGCGACATCACAGGCGTGTTCGAGGTCCCGCCGCTTCCCGACGAGCTTCTGGGGCTGGTCGAGTGGGTGGCGCGCTACACGCTGGCGGCGCCCGGCATGGTGGTGCGTTCGGTGTTGCGTTCGCGCGAGGCGCTGGAACGCCCCGCCCCGCGCGTGGCCATCGTGCAGGTCGGGCCGCCCCCGGACCGCATGACCGATGCGCGCCGGCGCGTGCTCGAGGTGATCGAAAAGGAAGGCGAGAAAGGCATGGCCTGGCCGAAGGCGGCGCTGGTCGGGGCGTCCGGGGTCAGTCCCGCAGTCGTCGACGGGCTGGTAAAGGCCGGCACGCTCGAGAAGGTCGCGGTGCCGCCGACGCCGGTGGTGCGGGTGCCGGAGCCGGACTTCGCACCGCCGAAACTCAGCGCCGTGCAGGAACAGGCGCTGGCGGGGCTGAGGGGCGCCGACACCGGCGGCTTCTCGGTGGCGCTGCTCGACGGGGTCACCGGTTCGGGCAAGACGGAAGTCTTCTTCGAGACGGTGGCCGACACGCTCAAGGCCGGACGGCAGGTTTTGATCCTCTTGCCCGAGATCGCGCTGACCCAGACCTTCCTCGAGCGCTTCGAGGAGCGCTTCGGCAGCCGGCCCGGCGAATGGCATTCCGATCTCACCCCGGCGAAGCGCGCCGCGATGTGGCGGGCGGTGGCGCGGGGCGAGGTGAAGGCGCTGGTGGGGGCGCGCTCGGCGCTGTTCCTGCCGTTCCCGGACCTGGGAATGATCGTCATCGACGAGGAGCACGACAGCGCCTTCAAACAGGCCGACGGGCTCAATTACCACGCCCGCGACATGGCGGTGGTGCGCGCTTCGCTGGCCGGGGCGCGGGTGATCCTCAGCTCGGCGACGCCCTCGGTCGAATCCCGCAACAACGCCAATCAGGGCCGTTTTGCCCATGTTCGGCTCGCCGATCGGCACGCCGATGCCGCCCTGCCGGACATCCGGGCCATCGACATGCGCGCCGAAGGCCCGGAGCGCGGCCACTGGATCGCGCCGGGGCTTGTCGACGAAGTCGCCGCCAGCCTCGATCGCGGCGAGCAGGCACTGTTGTTCCTCAACCGGCGGGGCTACGCGCCGCTGACCCTGTGCCGGGCCTGCGGCTACCAGTACCGGTGCCCGAACTGCTCGGCGTGGCTGGTCGATCACCGGTTTCGCGGCGTGCTCGCCTGCCACCATTGCGGAATGGAGATCAAGAAACCCGAGCGCTGTGGAAACTGCGGGGAGGAGGACTCATTGGTGGCGGTGGGGCCGGGCATCGAGCGGGTCGCCGAAGAAGTCGCGGCGCGCTTCCCGGACGCAAGGCGCGTGGTTCTTTCCTCCGACGCCGGCGGCATCGCGCAGATCCGCGATCGGTTCGCGGAAATCGCCCGCGGCGAGTACGACCTGATCATCGGCACTCAGCTCGTCGCCAAGGGCCACCACTTTCCGCAGCTCAACCTGGTCGGGGTGCTTGACGCCGACCTCGGGCTGGCGCACGGCGATCCCAGGGCCGCCGAACGCACCTTCCAGATCCTCACCCAGGTCACCGGGCGCGCGGGGCGGGCGGGCACCCACGGCAGGGCGCTTTTGCAGACCTATGTTCCCGAGCATCCGGTGATGCAGGCGCTCGTCAGCGGCGACCGGGAGGCGTTCTACACCCACGAACTGGCGGTCAGGTCTGAGGCCGGTCTGCCGCCGTTCGGGCGGCTCGCCGGGCTGATCGTCAGCGCCCTCGATCATGCGGTGGCGTTCGACTATGCGCGCGCGCTGCTGGCCAAGGCGCCACGGGCCGATACGGTCAGGGTCTTCGGGCCGGCCGACGCGCCGATCGCGATGGTCCGCGGCCGCCACCGGGTGCGCCTGCTCGCGAAGTCCGAGAAGGGCTTTGACCTGTCCGGCTATGTCCGCTTCTGGCTCGCCGAGGCGCCGCCGGTCACCGGCAACCTCAGGCTGCAGGTCGATATCGACCCGGTGAGCTTCTATTGAACCCGGACGCCCGGCGGGGGCGGCAAACGGGTCTGGTTGCCCGTCGGGCCCCCTTGTTGCGCCGGCCGCGGCGCTCGTGCTAGGTGTCCCCGGCACCACGGACGGGGCATACCGGACCCCTCAGACTTCAACCACAGCCGCTTTGACCGAGACCTTCTGAAACCCGCTCCGGGCGCGGTCAAAGTACGGAAAAAACAGGGATTTTCGGGCGTTGGCCGCAAGGGACTCGGTTCTGTCGCACATCGCGCGCCCCTATGCGACGGCGCTGTTCGACCTCGCGGTCGAAACGGGCGCGATCGATGAGTTCGAATCCGGGCTCGGTGAGCTGGCGGCGCTGATCGAGCAGAGCGAAGATCTCCGGCGATTCCTGAGAAGTCCGGTGATCGCCGCCGACGACAAGCAGCAGGCGCTGGCGGTCCTGATCGAGCGGGGCGTCGCCACCGGGCTGGTGGCGAATTTCCTGCAACTGGTGGCGCGCAACCGGCGCCTGTTCGCACTCGGGGCGATGATCGCCGAGTTCCGACAGATGGCTGCCGAAGCGCGCAACGAGGTCAGGGCCGAGGTGGTCGCGGCGAGCGAGCTGTCCGAAAAGCACCGTTCGGCGCTCGAGGCCGAGCTCAAACGCAAGCTCGGCAAGCACGTGGCGCTCGACGTCCGCATCGATCCCTCGCTGATCGGCGGGCTGATCGTCAAGGTGGGCTCGCGGATGATCGACAGTTCGCTCAAAACCAAATTGACGGCGATGCGATTCGCCATGAGAGAGGTCGGATGATGGATATCAAGGCCGCGGAAATCTCCGAGATCCTGAAGGGCCAGATCAAGGACTTCGGCAAGGAGGCGCAGGTCTCCGAGGTCGGGCAAGTGCTCTCGGTGGGTGACGGCATCGCCCGCGTGTACGGGCTGGACAATGTCCAGGCCGGCGAGCTCGTGGAGCTGCCCGGCGGATTGAGGGGCATGGCGCTCAATCTGGAGACCGACAATGTCGGCGTGGTCATCTTCGGCTCCGACCGGGAGATCAAGGAAGGCGACACCGTCAAGCGCACCGGCGCCATCGTCGACACCCCCGTCGGCACGGCGTTGCTCGGCAGAGTGGTCGACGCGCTCGGCAACCCGATCGACGGCAAAGGGCCGATCGAGACCAAGGAACGGGCGCGCGTCGACGTCAAGGCGCCCGGTATCCTGCCGCGGCGCTCGGTGCACGAGCCGATGTCGACGGGGCTGAAGGTCATCGACGCGCTGATCCCGATCGGGCGCGGCCAGCGCGAGCTGATCATCGGCGACCGCCAGACCGGAAAGACGGCGATTATCCTCGACACCTTCCTCAATCAGAAGGCGGCGTTCGACGCCGGAAACGAGACCGACAAGCTCCATTGCGTCTACGTCGCGATAGGCCAGAAGCGCTCGACGGTGGCGCAGTTCGCCAAGATCCTCGAGGACAACGGGGCGCTCGAGTACTCGATCATCGTGGCGGCCACCGCCTCGGAGCCGGCGCCGATGCAGTTTCTGGCGCCCTATACGGGCTGCGCGATCGCGGAGTATTTCCGCGACAACGGCATGCACGCGCTCATCGCCTATGACGATTTGTCGAAGCAGGCGGTCGCCTACCGGCAGATGTCGCTGCTGTTGCGCCGTCCGCCGGGGCGCGAGGCCTATCCGGGCGATGTCTTCTACCTGCATTCGCGCCTTTTGGAGCGCGCCGCCAAACTGAACGAAGACAACGGCGCGGGCTCGCTTACCGCGCTGCCGATCATCGAGACCCAGGCCAACGACATCTCGGCGTATATCCCCACCAACGTCATCTCGATCACCGACGGGCAGATCTTTTTGGAGACGGACCTGTTCTTCCAGGGCGTGCGGCCGGCGGTGAACGCGGGACTTTCGGTTTCCCGCGTCGGCTCGGCGGCCCAGGTCAAGGCCATGAAGCAGGTCGCCGGCACCATCAAGGGCGAGCTGGCGCAGTACCGCGAGATGGCGGCCTTCGCCCAGTTCGGCTCGGATCTGGACGCCGCCACGCAGCGGCTTCTGAACCGTGGCGCCCGGCTGACCGAACTGCTCAAGCAGCCGCAATTCTCGCCGCTGAAGACCGAGGAACAGGTGGCGGTCATCTTCGCGGGCGTCAGGGGCTACACCGACGATCTTCCGGAATCCGAGGTGGGCGCCTTCGAGGACGCGATGCTGGGCGCCCTGCGCGCCAAGCACGCGGAGATCCTCGAGGCGATCGCCGCCGACAAGGAAATCACCGAGGACACCGAGGAGAAACTCGGCAAGGCCCTCGAAACCTTCAAGAAGACCTTCGCGGCCTAGCCGCCGCGTCCGGGACAGCGATCAGGGGCGTCGATGCCGTCACTGAAGGAACTCAAGAACCGGATCGGAACGGTCAGTTCGATCCAGAAGATCACCCGGGCCATGCAGATGGTCGCGGCGGCCAAGCTCAGGCGCGCCCAGGAACGCGCCGAGGCGGCACGGCCCTATGCCGAGCGCATGGAGGCGGTCCTTACCGGCCTGGGGCTCGCCTTCGAGGGACGCGACGACGCACCGGCGCTCCTGGCCGGCACCGGCAGCGAGCAAACGCAGCTTCTGATCGTCACGACCGCCGAGCGGGGGCTGTGCGGCGGGTTCAACTCGTCGATCGCGCGGCTGGCGCGGGACCGGGCCAACCAGCTCATCGGCGAAGGCAAGACGGTCAAGATCTTCTGCGTCGGGCGCAAGGGCTACGACATCCTGCGCCGGCAGTTTCCCGACCAGATCGTCGAGCATGTCACCCTCAAGGACGTGCGCCAGGTCGGCTACACCCATGCCCAGGAGATTGCGGGCAAGGTGCTGGCGATGTTCGAGGAGGGCGCGTTCGACGTCGCCACCGTTGTCTTTTCGCGATTCAAGTCCGTCATCTCGCAGGTGCCCACGGCCCAACAACTCATCCCGGCCCGCGCCGAGGCGAGCGAGGAAGAGGCGGAAAGCGGGTCGATGAACTACGACTACGAGCCGGACGAGGAGACGATCCTTGGCGATCTGCTGCCGCGCAATGTCGCGGTGCAGATCTATCACGCGCTGCTGGAGATCGGGGCGGGCGAGATGGGCGCCAAGATGACGGCGATGGACAATTCGACTCGCAATGCGGGTGAGATGATCGAGGATCTGACGCTGAGCTACAACCGCCAGCGCCAGGCCCAGATTACCAAGGAACTCATTGAAATCATCTCGGGCGCCGAGGCGCTCTGAGCGACAACGGGAAGTCAGCTATGGCAGCCAAGGACAAGAACACCGGACGCGTTGCACAGGTCATCGGGGCGGTCGTCGACGTCCAGTTCGACGACGAATTGCCGGCGATCCTCAACGCGCTGGAGACCGACAATCACGACAACCGGCTGGTGTTGGAGGTGGCCCAGCATCTGGGCGAGAACACCGTCAGAACAATCGCCATGGATTCCACCGAAGGGCTGGTGCGTGGCCAGGAGGTGGTCGACACCGGCGGGCCGATCTCGGTGCCGGTCGGCGACGAGACCCTGGGGCGGATCATGAATGTCATCGGGGAACCGGTGGACGAGGCCGGCCCCGTCAAGACCAAGGAACGCCGGTCCATCCATCAGGAGGCGCCTTCCTTCGTCGAACAGTCCACGGAGGCGCAGATTCTCGTCACCGGCATCAAGGTGGTGGACCTTCTGGCGCCCTATGCCCGCGGCGGTAAGATCGGCCTGTTCGGCGGCGCCGGGGTGGGCAAGACGGTGCTGATCCAGGAACTCATCAACAACGTCGCCAAGGCGCATGGCGGATTTTCGGTCTTCGCCGGGGTCGGCGAGCGCACGCGCGAGGGCAATGACCTGTATCACGAGATGATCGAGTCAGGGGTCAACAAGGACCCGCACGAGCATGGCACCGCCGAGGGGTCGAAATGCGCCCTGATTTTCGGGCAGATGAACGAGCCGCCGGGCGCCCGGGCGCGGGTGGCGCTGAGCGGGCTGACGGTCGCCGAGCACTTCCGCGACCAGGGACAGGACGTCCTGTTCTTCATCGACAACATCTTCCGCTTCACCCAGGCAGGCTCGGAGGTCTCGGCGTTGCTGGGCCGCATACCGTCGGCGGTGGGCTATCAGCCGACATTGGCCACCGACATGGGCACCATGCAGGAACGCATCACCACCACCACCAAAGGTTCGGTGACCTCGGTGCAGGCGATCTACGTTCCCGCGGACGACCTGACCGATCCGGCCCCGGCGACCTCGTTCGCCCATCTCGACGCAACCTCGGTGCTCAACCGGGCGATTTCGGAAAAGGGCATCTATCCGGCCGTCGATCCGCTCGATTCGACGTCGCGGATGCTCGACCCGGCGATCGTCGGCGAGGAGCATTACCGGGTCGCGCGTAACGTTCAGGAGATCCTGCAACGCTACAAGTCGCTGCAGGACATCATCGCCATCCTGGGAATGGACGAGCTCTCCGAGGACGACAAGATGACCGTCGCGAGGGCGCGCAAGATCGAGCGCTTCATGAGCCAGCCCTTCCACGTCGCCGAGGTGTTCACCGGCGCGCCGGGGACGTTCGTCGAGCTCGAGGACACCATCAAGGGGTTCAAAGCGGTGGCTGCCGGCGAGTATGACCACCTGCCCGAGGCTGCCTTCTACATGGTCGGGACGATCGAGGAGGCGGTCAAGAAAGCCCAGAAGCTGGCCGCGGAGGCCGCCTGACGCGGGCGGAGGATCGAGCATGCCGGTCAATCTCGAAATCGTTGCGCCCGAGCGATTGATCCTGTCGCAGGAAGTCGCCTCGGTCACGGTGCCCGGAACTGAGGGCTATTTCACCGTGCTCGGCGAGCATGCGCCGGTGATGGCCATGCTCAAGCCTGGCTTCGTGACGATCAACGGAGAGGGCGGCGAGACCGACAGCTACTACGTTCAGGGCGGGTTCGCCGACATCTCGCCGTCGCGGTTGACCATTCTGGCCGAGCAGGCGCGGCATGTGTCCGAATACGACCATGCCGAGATCGAGGAGCAGATCAGGCAGGCCGAGGAAGCGGTCGCCGCCGCGACGAGCCAGGAGGAGCGCGACACCGCCCAGTCGCTGCTCGATGCCTGGCGCAATCTTGTCTACGACGTATCGCATATGGGCCCGACCGTCGGGCGGGTGTAGCGCCGACCGGCGATGGCGACAGCAACCGCGGGGACCGTCAACGGGCGACCGCCGTCACTTCAGCGCTTTTCGGAACAGCACCAGGCGTTCGGTCTCCTCGAACCCCCAGCTCGAGTGGGCGGCGATGGAGACGAGATTGTCGGCGCGCGCGTCCGAGCCAAGCTCGGTCAGCCCGCGCCCGCGCCCCCAGTCCTCGACGGCGGCGACGAGGGCGGCGGCCAGACCCGCGCGCCGGCGATCGGGGACGACATAAATGCCCTCCAGCCAGCCGACGGGGCGTGTCAACGTGCCGTCCCCCCAGGACCGCTCGGAGCTCTCCGCGAAGCCGACCATGCGCGCCGCTTCAAAGGCCCCGAAGGCGGCCTGATTGGCATCGGCGAGAAGATCGGTTAGCTCGCGCGCGAGTTCGCCCGCGTCCTCGTCGGGCCACAGCGCGCCACGCATCCGGGCCCACGTCTCGCGGTCGGCCTCGCCGAGGCGGCGAATCTCAGCCATCGAGCCCGGCGGCGATCGGCTCGAGAGCGGCCACGATCTCGAGATAGACGTCGCGTTTGAACGGCACGACGAGATCGGGAAGCTCACGCAGCCGCGCCCAGCGCCAGGTCGAGAATTCCGGCTTGTGGCCGCCGGGCGCACCGACGTCGATCTCGGCTTCCGCGCCCTCGAACCGGAAGGCGAACCAACGCTGGCGCTGCCCGCGGTACCTGCCCTTGAGCGCCTTGCCGAGCAGGTCATCGGGCAGATCGTACGCGAAGCTTCCCTCGAGCGGTGCGATCAGGGTCACCGAGGAGATACCCGTTTCTTCGAAGAGCTCGCGGCGCGCCCCGTCGAGAGGATCCTCGCCCGGATCGAGGCCGCCCTGGGGCATCTGCCAGGCGCCCGCCTCCTCGTTGTCGCCGGCATTGATGCGGCGGCCGATGAAGACTTCGCCGCCGGCCTTGAAGACCGCCGCGCCCACGGCCTTGCGATAGGGCATGGCCTCACGGGCCGGCGGAGAACTCACTGCTCGCGCTCGTTGGCGGCCAGGGCGCTCACCGGCACCAGAAGCATGCCGCGATCCTCCAGATCATGGGCCCACTCGGCGATCGTGCGCACCGAAACCGGCAGTGCCGAAGCGAAGCCGACAGCGGAGCCGCGGCGGGTGGCGATTGTCTCGAGCTCCTCCAGCCGGTCGAGAATGGACGCCCGCGACGGCTCGCGATCGACGATGAGGTCGGCACGAGCGAAATCGACGCCGTTCTGGCGGGCCATCTGCGGGGCCAGAGACCGGTTCGAGGTCCCGTCGTCAACATAGCTGAGGCCCCTGAGCCCGATCTCCTCGATAATCGGAGCGAAGTCGACCGCCGAGGCGGTAAAGCGCGCGCCCATGTAGTTGACGAGCCCGGTATAGGCGCCGATGCGCGACATCAGCCAATAGAGCCGATCGAGATTGGCTCGGGCGGGCTGGCCGGTCAGCAGCGTCTGCGGGCCGGGGTCGTTGTCCGGATAGTCGAAGGGCTCCATCGGGATTTGAAGCATGATCTCGTGCCCGCCCTGCCTAGCCTGGCCGGCGAGCTCGGCGACGCTGTCGCCATAGGGCGCGAAGGCCAGGGTGACGTTGTCGGGCAGGGTGGCGATAGCGTTGCGGGTGCTCTCGTCGGAAAGCCCCAGGCCCGAGATCAACAGCGCGATGCGCGGACGGCCGGCCGCGGCGGCGGGCCCCACCGAGGCCCGGGCATAGATGTCGGCGGCTCGCTGCCCGCCGGGGCCCAGACGCGGAATGGGCCCGTGCGGGCTGTCCTCGACAAGATCCGGCAGAGCGCCGAACGGATCGTCACCGACCGGCAGTCCCGCGATCTCGAGAACCTCTTCCGATTGAGGGGCGGTTTCGTCCATCCCGGGTTGTGGTGCCGGTCCCGTCGAGCGCGCCAGCTCTTCGCCGACGTCGAGCGTGATCGAGGTGGCAAAATCGCGGGACGGGGCGGCCGGCGCCACGTCGACCTCGGCCACGGGACGGCCGCCTTCGGGGTCGTCGACCACCAATACCCAAATGCTCGGAATCGCCACCGCGATGACGGCGACCGCGACCGCGGCCCGGGCCCACGGATTGCGCCGGGCCCGCGCGAAAGCCGCATGCGCGCTCGGGCGCGTGCTGCGCCGGGCCAGCGGTGCGTCCAGTTCGTCGACCATCGCGCCAGGTTCCGCTATCGAAGGCCGCCGGCGCCGCCCGGCGAATCACCGGGGTTCGACGCCGGCCGCTCTATAGCATGTTAGGGGGCGTTCGGATCGGGCGGGAAGGTGGGGTCCTCGATGACGCCGGTGAGCAGATCCAGAGCGTAGTTGAGCTGCGTGTCGAGTTCGCGGTCGGCGGGCACGTAGACGGACGAACCGGTGGTCGCCTCCTGTTCGGTGCCGCCGCCGATCTGACCGCGAAGTCCGGCCTCGCCGATGATCTCGTCGCGGCCCTGGAACTCCGCGGGCACGTCCTCGAACACCTCGATATCCGGCAGGATACCGCTGGCCTGGATCGAGCGCCCCGAGGGCGTGTAGTAGCGCGACGTCGTCAGGCGGATGGCGCCGTTGGAACCCAGCGAAATGACCGACTGCACCGATCCCTTGCCGAACGAACGCGTGCCGATCAGCGTTGCCCGCCGGTGGTCCTGCAAGGCTCCGGCGACGATTTCGGCCGCCGAGGCGGAGCCGCCATTGATCAGCACGATCAGCGGCAACCCCTCGGTGAGATCGTCGACCTGGTTGCGGGAGGCGTCAAAGCGGTCGTTTTCGAGCGGGGAACGGCCGCGGGTCGAAAGCACGTTGCCCTGCGGCAGGAATGCGTCGGCCACGAGCACGGCCTGATCCACCAACCCGCCGGGATTGTTGCGAAGGTCGAGGATCAGCCCCTTGAGGTTGTCGCCGAGCTCCTCGCGGATGGCCTTGAGAGAATCCTCGAGCCCGCTCGCCGCCTGTTCGGTGAATCGGGCCAGCCGGATGACGCCGACGTCGCGGTCGACGAAATGGCGCACCACGCGCAGTGCGATCACGTCCCGCTCCAGGGTGAAGGTGAGCGGTTGGTCCACTCCGTCGCGGACCACGGTCAGGGTGATCGACGTGCCGATTTCGCCGCGCATTTTCTCGACCGCCTCGTCGAGGGTCAGGCCGAGCACCGGCTCGCCGTCGAGCTCGATGATGTAGTCGTTTGAAAGGATTCCGGCGCGGGCGGCCGGGGTTTCGTCAATCGGCGAGACCACCTTGACGATACCGTCCTCCATGGTGACCTCGATCCCCAGCCCGCCGAATGTGCCCTCGGTCTCCTGGCGAATGTCGGCGTAGTTTTCGGGGTCGAGATAGCCCGAATGCGGGTCGAGCGAAGTCAGCATGCCCTGGATGGCGGCGCGGATCAGCTCGCGCTCGTTGGGCGGGTCGACATATTCTTCTCGAACACGGTCGAAGATCTCGCCAAACAGGTTGAGCTCCCGGTAAACGTCCAGATCCTCGAGCGGCTGCGCGGTCACCTGAGCCTCGGAGGTATCTTCCTGAGCGGTGGACCAGGTCAGCGTCAGCGCGCCGGCGAGCAGCGTGAGGACAAGCAGGCTCGTCCGGGCAATCAGTCTCATCGTGTTCGTCATCCCTTGAGCGTTTCGGTCGGTGCGCTGGCCCACCACCGGGCGGGGTCGACCGGCGATCCATTGTCGCGGAATTCAATATAGAGCGTCGGGCGGGACATGCCAGCGCCGGTCGCAACCGTCTGCCCGATCGTTTTGGTGCCCATTTGCCCCACCGGCTCTCCCATGAGGACAAACTGACCCAATTGAACGCTGGTCGCTTCGAGCCCGGCGAGCACGACATTGTATCCACCGCCGACATTGAAAATCAGGATTTGGCCATAATTGAGGTAGGGGCCGGCGTAGACGACCCAGCCGTCGGCTGGCGCGACAACCTGGGCCTCGGCGCGGGTGACGATGGAAATGCCCTGGGAGGTGCCCCCGAACCCGTCGGCGGCGCCGAAATCCAGAACCCTGACGCCGCTGGTCGGCAAGGTGAGATAGCCGCTGGCCCGGGGAAACGGGATTGCCGGCTCGGTGCGTCCGACGTCGGCGAAGGCGGTGCGGATCGGGTCGGGCAGGGTGGGCGCGTCAGCGGCGTCCGCGTCGGCGGCGCGGGCGGCCTCGGCCGCCGCGCTGACGGAATCGACCTCGGTCTCCATGACCTCGATGAGCTGGCCAAGCGATTGAGCGCGGGCGGCCAGCTCCTCGGCCCGCTGTTGCTCGGCCTCCAGTGCCTCGGTGGCGCGTTCGGCACCGCGCTTGCGGGCCTCGATAAGGGTGGCGATACGCAGCCGCTCCTCGGTGAGCGTGGAGAGATTGACGCGCAACAGCGCTTCCTGATCGAGGGCGGCCTGCTTGACTTCGTTGAAGGCGTCCAGATCGGTGCGCACCTGGGCGGCGCGCTCGCGAAGCTGCGGCAACACCGCCGAGATCAGCATTGCCGAACGTGCCGAGCCCAGGGCATCGCCGGGATCGACGATCAGGGCTGGCGGTGGGCTGCGGCCGATCCGCTGCAGTGACGCGACCAGCGACGTGATGCCGCGGTTTTCGCTTTCCAGCCGGGACCGGATGCGAGCCTCTTCGGTGCGCAGCCCGACGAGCCGCTCCTCGGCGTCGTCGACCTCGATCTCGGTGAGCTTGACGCGCTGGGCGGCAGCAATGAGCTCGGCGTTGAGCTGCGCGCGGTCGTCGCCCATCGCCTCGATCTGGCGGGTGAGTTCTTCCGCGCGTTCTTCGGACACCGTGATCGACTGCCGGACCGCTTCGAGCTCGGCAGCCAGGTCTTCGGCCCCGGGGGTCTGAACGCCGTCCTGGGCCCGAGGCGCCGCCGACAACCAGATCGGCGCCGTCAGAACCAGCGCGATCACAACTCGCAACGGTGTCGGGTGGTGGCGCATGTCATGTTCGGATCGCAAGCGAATCGGGGAGAAACTAGCAGACTTCAGGGCGCGCGCAGGAAGCCTAGTCGCCGCGGTGATAGGGATGGCCGGTCAGGATCGCCGTCGCCCGGTAGAGCTGCTCGGCGAGCATCAGGCGGACGAGCTGGTGCGGCCAGGTCATCGACGACAACGACAACACCAGATCTGACTTCGCTGAGAGCCCGGGGTCGAGCCCGTCGGGACCGCCGATGGCGAAGGCGAGGGCGGGGCTGCCGGCGTCGCGCCACGCTTCGATGCGGGCAGCGAATTGCTGGCTCGTGAGGGTGTCGCCGCGTTCGTCGAGGATCACCCGCCGGGCGTCCGGCGGAAGGCCTGCGTCGAGCTTCTCGGATTCCGCCTTGCGGCGTGTGGCAGCGTCGGGTGCGCGGGATTCGGTGACCTCGGTCACCTCGAAGCCGGTCAGCGAGCAGCGCCGACCGGTGGCGCGGGCGCGGTCGAGGTAGCGGGCGATGAGGTCGCGCTCGGGTCCGGTTCGAACGCGGCCGACAGCTCCGATCGCAATCCGCATCTCAACTCAAAGCCCGCTAGTGGGCCTCGGCCGCCGGCAGGTCGGCGGACCACATCTTCTCGAGGTTGTAGAACTCCCTGACCTCGGGGCGGAAGATGTGGACCACCACGTCCCCGGCGTCGACGAGTACCCAGTCGCAACTGGGGACCCCCTCCACCTTCGCCCCGCCGAACCCGTGCTCCTTGAGGGCGCGGGTGAGCTGGTCGGCGACCGCGCCGACATGGCGGTGCGAGCGCCCGGAGGTGATCACCATGTGGTCGGTGAGCGGGGATTTGCCGGTCATGTCGATGGAGACGGTGTGCTCGGCCTTGGCGTCGTCGAGGCTCTGCAACACGACGTCGATCATCTGTGGGTGCGGCTGTTGGACCGCTCCGCCGCGCGAGCGGGGGGCGACAGGGTTCATGCGCGCACGCCCTGTGGGAGCGCGGTCACAAAGTCATGCATATGCTCGGAATAATCCTGGTTCTGACGGTGCCGACTGGCAGCAAGAGATTTCATCCGCTTGCGAACACTGCGCCCGACGGCCCGCTGGACCGCCGAACGACCCCATAATGGGCTGCGGGGGCATGCATTTCAAGGGTTTGCGGCCGGCTGCCTTAACGCGGTCGAGGATATCTCCGACATGATGCCATGAAGATACACCCACGCCGGCGGCTGCATGTCGGCCAGGCGCGGGGCGTCGGTTTCCTCGATCCGGTAGCGGGCGAGCGCGGTGGCGGCGCGGGAGAAGGGGGCGCGGCGCGAGGAGCCGGGCCGGACATAGACGGCGATGGGAACAAGGCTCGCGATCGCCCGCCAGCGTTCCCAGCGATGGAAGCCGGCGAGATTGTCGGCGCCCATTATCCAGACGAACCTGCGGTCGGCGTGCGTCCGGCGCAGGAAGGCGAGGGTCAGATACGAATAGGTGAACCCGGCCGCGGCCTCGAACCCCGTCACATGCACCCGGGGATGGTCGATCAGCGCCCGTGCGGCGGCGATGCGCTCGGCGAGCGGGGTGAGCTCGGCGGCATCCTTGAGCGGATTGGCGGGGCTGACCAACCACCACAGGGCATCCAGATGCAGGCGTTTCAGCGCTTGCC